>Ga0209925_1000015_pt1 | contig 79656 bp, 79 predicted proteins | sample SalPonR2_A_D1_MG_FD_185702 | JGI IMG/M metagenome (GOLD analysis project Ga0209925, IMG submission 185702) | Salt pond soil microbial communities from South San Francisco under conditions of wetland restoration - Salt Pond MetaG R2_A_D1_MG... ... | reverse complement strand
AAACCACACGCTATTATTATTATCTATATATTCTTTATAAAATTGAATCCGCTATTTCTAGAACTCAATCTCATTTTAAATCTTTATATTATTTATTATTCTGCAGTATCTGGAACTTCTCTTTCTATTTTCGGCAATTTAAATACATCTTTAATTTCATCTTCTGGTTTTAATTTTTTGATCTTATACATATATCCTGGTAGTTGGGTTTCAGAAATATCATCAACATTTAGTTCAATCATTTTATTTTCTTCTGTTACAATTAAAATTGTATCATCATGATCTGCTAAGAGCATTGTATACATTTCATAATTACCCGATTTAGAAGTATTTTTTCCTTTTCCATTTCTATTTTGATTATTAAAGTTTTCAACATTTATTTTATTAGCTTTACCATCTACAGAAATAGATACTAAAAAGTCATAATCATCTACTTTATCCATTAATATTGCTTTATTGTCATCGAGTTTGATGCCTGAACTACCCATAGTATACCGACCAGTACTACTCACCGAATCTTCCTCAAATCTTATAGTTTTTCCATTATCAGTACCAATGATAAGATCATTACCACCTTTACTTTCAATTACATCTATTACTTTATCATCCTTTTCTAATTTAATAGCATTAATAGAAGTATAACTAGAATCATATTCTTTACCTAGAGTCCTTTTTACTTTACCTTTTTGGGTTAAAATATCAATATAATCTTCTATTAATTGATCATTTAAACAAAGGACTCTTATTACTTTTTCATTCATCGGAATTTTAATGTATTTGCTCAATGCTTCCCCTGTGGAAAGACCATGATGTTCTTCAATGTCATGTATTGATAAAGTATAGACCTGGCCACTTTCCGTAAAGAAGAGCAGTTTATCATAAGAACTACCTTTCATAAGTTCTAATATATAATCATTTTTTGAAGCTCTCATATTTGAAATATCAGAATTTCTCTTGATATTCTGTCTTAGAGAGTAGGAGATTACTGCTTCTTTTTCTTTTATTAAATCCTGCTTGGTAATTGTAGCTTGGCTTTCATCAGAAAGTAAATCTGTCCTTCTCTTATCACCAAACTTTTCTTTAACTTCTTTTAATTCATTTTTAATAACAGTATTCATTTTCTTTTCACTGTTTAATACTTTTTTAAGTTCTTTAATATTATCTTTTAATTCACTAACTTCAACTTCTATCTTATCTATCTCCATACCAACTAAACGCCTTAGTTGCATATTTAAAATAGCTTTGGCTTGTTCATCAGAAATTTCTAACTCATCAATAAGTTTTTGGTGTGCTTCCTTAGCAGATTCAGAATTTCTAATAATTGAAATAACTAAATCCAGTTTATCAATTGCTTTTGTTAAACCGTTAAGTAAGTGCAGTCTTGATTCTAATTGCTCTAATTCATATTTAGACCGTTTAGTAATTACATCCTTTCTAAATTCAATAAAATAATTTAAAATATCTAAAAGTGTCATTACTTCTGGTTTGTTATCTTTTAAGGCAAGTAGATTAATACGATAGCTATTTTGTAATGAAGTATATTTATATAACCTATTAAGAATAATATTAACATCTGCACCTTGTTTAAGTTCAATAACAATCCTTAAACCTTCTTTGTCAGTTTCATCTCTTAAATCCCTTACTTCATCTAATTTACCCTTACTTATATATTTAGCTATTTCTTCAATAAGGCGGGATTTATTTACCTGATAAGGTATTTCAGTAATTACTAACTGTTTATGGCGCCCTACTTTTTCTACTTTATGTTTTCCCCTAACATTTATTTTACCTTTACCCTTTTTATATGCTTCTTTAATACCCTCATTTCCGACTATAATTCCACCAGTAGGAAAGTCCGGTCCAGAAATATAGTTATCTATAATTTCATCTGTATTTAAATTTGGGTTTTCTACTAAAGCTATTAAAGCATCGATTACTTCATTTAAATTATGTGGCGGTATATCAGTACTCATACCAACTGCAATACCACTGGATCCATTTATCAATAGATTAGGAACCCTGGAAGGAACTACATCAGGTTCTTTAATTGTACCGTCAAAATTATCACTAAAGTCGACTGTTTCTTTTTTTATATCTTTTAATAAGTAAGCCGACATTTCAGTAAGTTTTGCTTCTGTATAACGCATTGCAGCAGGGGAGTCTCCATCGATAGAGCCAAAGTTTCCATGTCCATCAATTAAAGTATACCTTTGATTAAAGTCCTGAGCCATTCTAACCATTGCATTATAGACCGTTTGATCTCCATGAGGATGGTATTTACCCAATACTTCACCAACTATTCTAGCTGACTTTTTATGGTCTTTATCATAAGTTAATCCCAGTTCTTCAGCTGCATAAAGAATTCTCCTATGTACAGGTTTTAAACCATCCTTTACATCTGGTAATGCTCTTGAAACTATAACACTGAGTGAATAATTAAGATAAGCTTCTTTCATTTTTTCTTCAATCGCAATTGAGGAAATTTTTTCTGACATAATATACCCCTTTCAAATATTAAATAAGAATAATAATATATAAATAAAAATTATAACAAACTAATAAAATATGCTATTTTTAAAACTTTATCCTATTTGATATTATACCATGTAGCCATATTATTGCAAGAATGGGTGGCAAATCCATAGACTCTTTGTTATAATAATAATGGTTACATTAAGAAAGGGTGGATGAATAAGTGGATTTATTTGACAATGACAGATATAATGCGGATAAAATTCAAGTATTAGAAGGTTTAGAAGCTGTTCGAAAAAGACCCGGTATGTATATTGGATCTACTGGGATAAAAGGGCTTCACCATCTTGTATGGGAAGTTGTAGATAACAGCATCGATGAATTTTTAGCCGGATTTGGAAGTAAGATAAAAGTAACAGTGCATAAAGATAATAGTGTTAGTGTAGAAGACTGGGGTAGAGGTATCCCGGCTGATTTACATAAAGATACCGGTCGTCCCGCTGTAGAGATAGTTCTTACAACTTTACATGCAGGAGGTAAGTTTAATAATAATAGTTATAAAGTAGCAGGTGGTTTACACGGAGTAGGTGTTTCAGTGGTAAATGCACTTTCCGAAGAGTTAAAGATAGAAACTCACTGGGAAGGTCATAAATATACTCAAACTTTTAAAAAAGGACTACCTAAAAACAAGTTAACAAAAGAAGGAAAAACAGATAAATCAGGTACTAAAATAACATTTAAACCTGATAGTAAAATCTTTGATACAACTAAATTTAAGTTTGAAACTCTCTCACATAGATTTAAACAATCAGCTTATTTGAATAAAGATTTAACACTTATTTTAGAAGATGAAAGAAATAATAAAAAAGAAAAATACCAATATGATGGTGGTATTAAAGCCTTTATAGAGTATTTAAATAAAAATAGGGACTTACTGCATAAAGAAATCATTTATAATGAAGATTCTTTTGAAGAATATGAGTTGGAATTTGCCATTCAGTATAATCAGGGATATTCAGAGCGAATTTTCTCTTATGCAAATAATATAAATACAGTTGATGGTGGTTATCATTTAACCGGCTTTAAATCTGCTTTAACCAAAGCAGTAAATAATTTTGCCAAAAAAAATAATATGTTACCCAAAAATGTAAATGGGCTAAATGGCCATGATGTAAGAGAAGGTATAACAGCAGTAATAAATGTTAAATTACCTAATCCACAATTTGAAGGACAGACCAAATCAAAACTAGGTAATTCAGAATTAAGAAGTATAGTAGAAAAAAGTGCTTATGATTATTTAAGTCTTTATCTAGATACAAATCCTGAACTTGGTAATACAATTGTAAAAAAAGCTTTAAAATCAGTTAGAGCCAGACAAGCTTCTAAAAAGGCAAGGGAACTTACTAAAAGAAAATCTGTTTTATCTTCTAGTTCACTACCAGGTAAATTGGCAGACTGTGCTAGTAAAAAAGCAGAAGGCAGCGAAATCTTTATTGTAGAGGGTGACTCAGCCGGAGGTTCAGCTAAACAGGCTAGAAACCGCCATAAACAGGCTATATTACCATTAAAGGGTAAAATACTTAATGTAGAAAGAGCTCGCCTAGATAAGATATTAAACAACACTGAGATAGCTTCTATCATAACTGCCCTTGGTACAGGCGTAGGAGAAGATTTTGATATTGATAATTTAAGATATGAAAAGATAATAATTATGACAGATGCTGATATAGATGGTGCTCACATTTCAACTTTAATACTTACTCTTTTTTATAGATATATGCAGGATTTAATTGAAGAGGGTCATGTTTATCTAGCACGTCCTCCCCTTTATAAAGTAACATATCGCAAAAACAGTCAATATATTTTTAATGAACAGGGATTAAAAGAATTTAGAGAAGAGGTCGGAGCAGGTAATTTTAGTATACAAAGGTATAAGGGTTTAGGAGAAATGAACCCTGATCAACTTTGGGATACAACAATGTCCCCTGAAACAAGAAAACTGCAAAAGGTTGAAATTAATGATGAAATTGAAGCTGATGATGTATTTACCAAATTAATGGGTTCAAATTCAAAGCTAAGAAAGAAATTTATCTTTAAAAATGCTGATTTAGCAACTGAAATTGATATATAAGATTAAATCCCACAATTTTTAATGATTGTGGGTTTTTTTATTTAAAACAAAGAAATATTTTACCACATTAAAAAGAAGGGGTGAATCTTATGAACATATTTTATCTAATATTTGGAAAAGGCTGGCCGCAGAGAATTGTTATCTTAACCGCTATTGGACTATATATTTATCTAGGTATAGTAAAACCCGAAGCTGCTAAAGCGGGAATAAGTGGGGCAGTTCAAACCTTTATTGGCATGTTTACCTTAATATTTGCCGCTCTTTTAATTGCCAATGCTATCTCTATTTTAATCCCCACCGAATTTATTACAAACTATTTAGGAGAAGAATCTGGTATAAGAGGAATTGTAGGCGGTGGTTTATTAGCTGGCTTTCTACAAGGAGGCCCTTATGCAGTATATCCCATAATTAAATCCTTATATGATAAAGGTGCCCATCTCAGTGTTGTGATATCAATGTTAATGGGTTATGGGGCAATTGGTATTGGCAGAGTAGCTTATGGATTAGCCTTTTTTGATCCTAAGATAGTAGGTCTAAGAATCTTACTAGCACTTCCAGTACCAATTATATCTGGCCTGATTGTATATTATTTCCTATAAATTATTTAAAAAAATATAAAAAAAGTATATAATAATAATAGAAAAAAGAAAGGGGAGAGGTATCATGAAAAATTATCTCTGGATTCCCCGAATATTATCTATTACTTTTATTATATTTATTTCGATCTTCGCCTTAGATTCTTTCGGAACAGAAGCCCCCTTATACCAGGAAATTATAGGATTTATTATACACCTCATACCATCTTTTGTATTAATTATTTTATTATATGTATTCTGGAAAAAGCCATTATACTGTGGTTTATCCTATATATTAATTGCTATTTTATTTACATTAGTTTTTAGTACATATCGAAATATATATAGCCTAATACTTATTTCATTATTACCTGCTTTTATTGGCTTTTTATTTGTTATCTTTAGAAAACCATTAAAAAGATCATGAGGAGAATAAAAATGTTATTTAGAAAACCAAAAAAGTCTGATATTAGTTATTTAATAAAACTTTCTCAAAAATTTAAAAAAGAATTTGATTGGACAGATTTAGTTCCGATTGCTAATATTGATACAAAAGAAAAAGCTAAAAAAAGACTATTCTCAGATAATATTGAACATATTTTAATTGCAGAAGATAATGGCAAAATGGTCGGTTATCTGGCTGTAAAGAAATATGAAGTTGATGGAAATATTGGTTATGAAGCATCTATAATAATACATACTGAATATAGAAATCAAGGACTTGCAAAAAAGATGACCAAAAAGATTTTTCAAGAAATACCTCAAGATATTGAAGTTGAAGCCTGGGTTTTAAAAAATAATGTTCCCTCCATTGAAACCGTGAAATCATTAGGATTTGAATTCGATAGAAATTTTGCAGAAGATAGAAGAGTCCAAATATATGTAAAAACCGGTAAAAAATAAGCTAAGCTTATACACTAATAAATGTACTGCTGAAAATTAATTATGAACACATTGCAAAGGGCAATATTATCCTCTTTGAAGATAATGCTGTTCCTTCTATAAAGGGGATTATTTAATGAAGAAAATAGATATATACCATAAAAATTATATATATTTAATATTAGAGGGTATATTTTTTGATGTTGGCTTTGTATTTTTTGACCCCACAACTATACTACCTTTACTTATAGAAAGACTAACCGGCTCAACATTTTTGGTTGGTCTTTTAGCTATGGTAAGATATCTAGGAGCAGGTATAGCCTCATTATTAGCAGGTAACTGGAATCGTACATTAAAATATAAAAAGAACTTTTTAATAAAATACAGTGCTATTACAAGGTTACCTATCTGGCTTTTAGGATTATACTTGCTATTTTACCATAATGGAAATGTAATTTTAGTCGGCTTATTTATTATTTTTATCCAGTCATTATTCTGGGTTGGTGATGGGGCTCTTTCTACTGCCTGGGTTGATGTAGTTGGTAAAACTATCAATCCCTATCAAAGAGGTAAATTCTTTTCAATAAGACAGATTTCTTCTGGCATAATTGCTGTATTTGCCGGTTTTGTTATTAAACATATATTATCATTAAAATTTTTAATTTTTCCTACTAACTATGGACTAATAATTATGATAAGTGCAGCTTTATATACTTTATCCCTATTAATGTTTTTTGGCTTAGAAGAAAAAGCAAGTAATATTGTAGAGAAAGAAAGTATAAAAGATTTAATAAAAAATATGTTTTTTTATTTTAAAAAAAATAGAAACTTTTCTAAATCAATGGCTGTATTAGGTTTTAGTATGTTGAGTTCTATTGCACTTCCATTCTATATTGTTTATGCTAAAACAAACTTTAATATTTTAGACAGTACGGTAGGCATATTTATTATTGTGCAGACCCTTGGTAAGATATTAGGCGGTCTTATTTATGGGGTAATTGGTGATAAATATGGACACCATAAATCGATGTTAATCTATTCTATAAGTACTACTACTGCTCCAATTATTGCTATAATTACCGGCTTCTTTTTTGAAGAACATATAATTATACTTTATTCATTATTATATTTCTTATTAGGTTTTTTTATAAATGGTTGGCCGATCTTTTTTAACTATATGATTGACTCTGTTGAAAAAGAGGATAGGTCTCTGTATGCTGGATTGGTCAATGTAGTTAAAATTCCAGCTTCTTTAGCTCCTTTAGCTGGTGGAATTATTGTTAGTTTTTTTGGCTATCTACCTATTTTTTATTTAGCTTTAATCTTTTCTATTATGGGCTTAATGTTTGCACTTAAACTAGATGACGCTCGTATTAAAAATGATTATTCATAAACAGGATTATAAGGCAATATATTGAATATAAATAAATAGTATTAGATTTTAATGATACTTCAACTTTTTAGTTGAAGTTTTAATTTTATTACAAATAAATAAAATAGGGCTGAGATTAAATATGAATATTAAAAAGAATATTTATCTTTTAATAATTGTATTACTTTTAGGAATTCCCGCAACATTATTTACTTATCTTTTTATCTTTATAATAGATGAAATATCAATAAATATAATAAATTCTTTTTCAAATAGTTTATTTATTATCTTATTACCTGCTCTTGGTGGTCTGCTTGTAGGTTTCTTATTAAAATATGGTGCTTTAACAGCGAAAGGACACGGAGTCCCTTTGTTATTATCTACCATTAAGTCACAAAAAACAGGACTGACAAAAAGTGATCTAAGATCGGAAGGCTTAGCTACTACTTTTACTGTAATCTCAGGTGGATCGGTTGGTTTAGTAGGCCCAATTATTGAACTAACAACCGGAATTACCGATATTATCGGTCGATATTTTAACTTTAATTTAAAAAATTACCAAATTTTGATTGGCAGTGGAGCAGCAGCTAGTTTTTCAGCCGTATTTTGTGCACCATTTGCTGGAATACTTTTTTCGTTGGAAGTTATTCATAAAGATTGGTCTTTAAAAAATATTTTCTTTACTGTAATAGCCTCTTTTTCAGGTTATTACTTTTTGGGATTAATTAAACCCAAATATTGGTATTTCTTCAAAAATATTAATATTTTGCAAAATGCTTTAGAGGTAAAACAATATATCTATATTATTATATTTGCCTTCTTTATGGCCTTTATAGGCTGGCTTTTTATTAATACTTTACTTTTAAATGAGCATATTTTTACTAATCTGGAGATACCATTATACTTTAAGCCAATGATTGGGGGTATTTTAGTTGGTATTATTGGTTACTTTTTTATTGATATAATGGGAACAAGTAGTTCTTTGATTAGTAATATTAATAACTTAGATTTTTCTGTAACAATTATTACTACCCTATTACTCCTTAAAATAGCTGCTACTGGCTTTTCAATTGGTTCCGGTGGCTCGGGTGGTTTATTTGCTCCAATGATCTTGATTGGACTATTATCTGGCTATTTAGCCGGTAATATTGGATTAGTATTATTACCTGGTTTTGCAGTTAATCCTGTCTTTTTAATGTTATGTGGAGTATTGGGAATCTTTGGTGGATTAATAAAGGCTCCAATTACAAGTGTACTCTTAGTTTTAGAATTGTTTTATCTGCCAAATTTAATTGTTCCTCTTATAATTGCAGCTTTTGTTCCCTTTATTATACTTAATTTCTTAAAGGTTAGAAGCATTTATTCACCTGAATTATTCAACAAAGAATTGTAAAATTTTAACAGTTATTGACATGCCTGCTTTTTATGGTATAATTAAATTAATCATATATGGAAGGGGAGATGCTAATGCAAAAATATCAATGTACAGTATGTATGTATATCTATGATCCTGAAGAAGGGGACGAAACTCAAGGTATTGAACCTGGTACTCCTTTTGAGGATTTACCTGATGATTGGGTTTGCCCAGACTGTGGTGTAGGAAAAGAAATGTTTGAACCATACGAGTAAAACATATTGTTAATAAAATAAGAGTAAATAAACCGGGTTTTCCCGGTTTTTACTTTTATTTTAAATTATTATATAATGTATCTTGAGATGAACCTTTTTAAGGGGTTGTTGACCTTGTTTAAAAAACTGATGAATCTTAACATAGAAGATATGTCTACAGCTCAAATATTAGTTTCCGGTTACTTTGTGGTGATTATTACTGGTACATTACTTTTAATGCTGCCGGCTGCTACCACACAAGCCGGTAATATGAGCTTTTTAAATGCCTTATTTACGGCAACATCCGCAACCTGTGTAACTGGTCTAATTGTAGTTAATACCGCTTCTGCCTTTACTGTTTTTGGCCAGTTAGTAATAATGGTTTTAATTCAAATTGGTGGACTTGGTATTATGACCATGTCAACCTTAGTTGCCTTTATAATTGGTAAAAAAATTACTTTAAAAGAAAGATTAATTATCCAGGAAGACCTCAACCAGTTTAAAATCTCGGGACTTGTAAGATTGGTGAGATATGTAATCGGATTCACCTTCTTATTTGAAGGATTAGGAGCACTTATAATGTTTATCCGGCTTCTCGGTGATTATGATGTGGTTGGTGCCTTATATATGGCAGTCTTCCATGCCGTATCCGCTTTTAATAATGCTGGTTTTGATCTTTTTGGTAATTCTTTAGAAAGCTTCACCGGTGATATAACAATTAATTTTGTAGTTATGATCTTGATTATAATTGGAGGTATCGGTTTTGGTGTAATTACCGAGATTTCTAATTTCAATAAATTTAAACATTTAAGTTTACAGTCTAAAATAGTCATTTTAATTTCAGTTTTCCTAATTATCTTTGGTATGATTGTAATCTTTGGTTTTGAATATTCTAATCCTGAAACAATGGGTAATTTAAGTTTTGGAGATAAAATTCTATCTTCACTATTTTTATCAGTTACTCCGAGAACAGCCGGTTTTAATACAGTACCAACAGGATCTTTAAGAAATTCAACTTTATTTTTTGTAATAGTATTAATGTTTATCGGTGCTTCTCCGGGTTCTACAGGTGGTGGTATCAAGACCACAACTTTTGGAGTAATGACAGTTACCCTTTGGAATTTAATGATTGGTAAAAAAGATATAGAAATATTTAATAGACAGTTAGAAAAAGAGGTTATCTTTAAAGCTATTGCAATAACAATGTTATCAGCTGGTTTAGTTATCTTAGTTACCCTGATTCTTTCTATAACAGAACAGGGGGCTTTTATAGATATATTATTTGAAACCGTTTCTGCATTTGGAACTGTTGGTCTATCAACCGGTGTAACACCTACCTTATCTAAGATAGGTAGAACTTTAATAATATTTACTATGTTTGCGGGTAGAGTAGGGCCTTTAACATTCGCAGTTGCTTTTGCAGAACGAGAAAGAAAAGGTGTTTATCATTATCCTTCTGAAGATGTAATGGTTGGATAATTTATGTTGTACATATAGGAGGTAGAAAAAATGAAGCAGTTTATAGTGGTAGGACTGGGTAGATTTGGTTCTAGTGTAGCTAAAACCCTTACTGATAACGGTCATGATGTATTAGCTATTGATCAAGACCATCAGATTATACAGGATATTTCAAACTCAGTAACCCATGCAGTTGAAGCAGATGCAACAGATGAAGAAGCTTTAAAGACATTAGGTGTTAGAAATTTTGATGTTGCAATAGTAAGTATAGGTGATAACCTGCATGCCAATATACTTTGTACTTTAATACTTAAAGAACTAGGGGTACCATATGTTATTGTTAAGGCCCAGGATAATTTACACGGTAAAGTACTAACAAAAGTAGGAGCGGACCGGGTTGTTTATCCGGAAAGAGATATGGGTGAAAGAATAGCCCATAACTTAATATCTTCTAATGTATTAGATTACTTAGAGTTTGCTCCTGACTATAGTGTAGTTGAAATTATGGCTTCACCCAATATGATTGGAAAATCACTGGCTGAACTTGAGTTTAGAAGCCAATTTGATGTTAATGTTATGGCTATCAAAAGAGGACAGCACCTAAATATGTCCCCAGGAGCCAGTGATAAAATTCTAGAAAATGATACTCTAATTGTAATGGGTAAAAATGAAAATTTAGATAAAGTTAGAGACTTTTAAAAAACCAGGTTAACCTGGTTTTTCTTTTTATAATGATTTAAAAAGCAATTAATAAACTTTTAAAAAGTCCTTTAATAAGTTTATATATTTATTTTCCTTACTAATATGGGGGGATGTTAATGGAGATTAAAGAAGTATATAGATATGGATATGAAAAAGTGTTAGAAAGCTTACAGAGTAATCCTGACAAGGGCTTAAGTTCAAAAGAAGCCAAACAAAGATTAGATGAATATGGAGTCAATGAATTAAAAAAAGGCTCCGAAATTTCTCCTTTAGAAATATTTATTTCTCAATTTAAAAACATATTAGTAATCTTATTATTAATTGCAACCAGTATCTCTTTTTTTATGGGAGATACAATTGAATCGATAGCAATTTTAGCAGTCATAATTATTAACGCCTTATTTGGCTTTTTTACTGAATATAGAGCTGAAAAATCAGTTGAAGAACTTAAAAAAATGGTTACTACTCAGGCCAAAGTTTTAAGAAATGGAGAAGTAATTCAAATAGATTCAAGTAAGGTGGTACCAGGCGATATCTTAATCATTGAAGAAGGGGATCGAGTTACTGCTGATGGACGTTTAATAGAAGCAGATAATTTAGCTATTGATGAATCAGCTCTAACTGGAGAATCAGATCCAGTAAATAAACAGATAGGTAAAATTAAAGAAGAAGAGGTTCCTTTGGCTGAAACTAATAATATGGTATATATGGGAACTGCGGTAACCCGCGGAAATGGAGTTGCTGTAATTACCGCTACCGGTGTTAAAACAGAAATGGGTAAGATCAGTGATCTTTTAAGTAAAACCGTTGATGAAAAAACACCTTTAGAAGAAAAGTTAGACCAGCTAGGTAAATCATTAATCGGACTTACTCTTTTAGTAGCAGCGATTGTTGCTATTTTTGGAATTATCAGTGGAAGAGATATAATTGATATGGTGAAAACTGGAGTAGCCCTTGCCATTGCAGCTGTTCCAGAAGGGCTACCTGCTGTTTCCACAATTACCTTAGCAATCGGTATGAATAAGATGGCTAAACATAAAGCTTTAGTTAAAAGCTTACCTGCTGTAGAAACTTTGGGTTCTACAACAGTAATCTGTACTGATAAAACAGGTACTTTAACTGAAAATCAAATGACTGTAGATAAAATATATTTAGATGATAGAGAGATCGAGGTAACCGGAACTGGTTATAAACCGGAAGGTAAATTTAAAGAAAACAAGGAAGAAATTGATATAACTGAAGACAAAAACCTAAATCTATTTTTAAAATCAGCGGTTTTAAGCAGTAATGCTGCAATTTCAAAAAAGGATGATTTATGGGAAGTTGTCGGCGATCCCACTGAAGGGGCTTTAATTACGGCTGGTAGAAAAGCTAATATTTCTAAAAAAGATTTAGAAGATAGCAATTATAAACGGACGGCTGAAATACCCTTTAGCTCTGATAAAAAATTCATGGCAGTTGCTTATAAAAGTCCGGATAATAAGGAGTATACTTATCTTAAAGGTGCCCCTGATGTTGTCTTAGAAATGTGTGATAAATATTATTCAAATAATGAAGTTTTTGATTTAGATCAAAAAAGTAAAGATAAATTTTCAAAGATAAACCATGAAATGGCCAGTGAAGGATTGAGAATGCTGGCAGTTGCCTATAAAGAAAAAAACAAGGATAATTTAAAAGAAGATATAAAAGATAACCTTATTTTTATTGGTTTAGCTGGAATCATGGATCCACCTAGGCCCGATGTAAAAGATTCAATTATTGGAGCTCAAAATGCTGGAGTTAGAACTATAATGATTACCGGGGATCAAAGTGATACAGCCTATGCAATAGGTCAAAAGATTGGGATTGGAAATAAGGATCAAACCGCAATAACTGGATCTCAATTAGAAAAGTTTAGTTTAAAAGAGTTAGAAGAAAAGATAAGAACAAATTCTATTTTTGCAAGAGTCTCACCCAAAAACAAATTAGACATAATAGATGCTTTAAATGGTAATAATGAAGTCACTGCCATGACAGGAGACGGAGTAAACGATGCACCTGCCCTAAAAAAAGCAGATATTGGTGTTTCGATGGGCCAAAGAGGTACAGCTGTAGCTAAAGAAGCTTCTGATATGGTTTTACTAGATGATCGCTTTGCCACCATTGTAGATGCCATAAAACACGGAAGAGTAATCTTTGATAATATTCAAAAGTTTATTCATTATCTTTTTTCCTGTAATTTAAGTGAAATTCTATTTATCTTTATTGGTATCTTATTGCAATTACCCACACCTTTATTAGCATTACAAATACTGTGGTTAAATCTTGTTACAGATGTTTTCCCAGCTTTAGTAATGGCCTGGGAACCGTCTGAAGACGATGTAATGAAAAAGCCACCCAGAGATCCTGATAAAGCTATTATGACCAATAAATTTAAGTTAAAAATCGGTCTACAGGGTCTAATTATTACCATGGGACCTCTCTTTACTTATATATATGCTTTAAATAATTTTAGCACTATAGAAAGCAGAACAATTGGTTTTATGACATTAGCCTTTGTGCAGCTCTTCCATGTATTTGATGTAAGAAGAGAGGATGGGCTAGGCTTTGATAAGACATTAATGCAGAATAAATATTTATGGGGAGCTATTGTAATAACTATCTTATTACAACTTATAGCGGTTTATACACCGTTTTTACAGGGAATAATTCATACCGTAAGTCTTTCCCTTAATATGTGGTATATCGTCTTAATTGGTTCTATTATACCTGTTATAGTAATTCAACTTTATTCATATATAAGAAATAAAGTTAAATCACAAAAATAGATATTTATTTAAAGCCCTCTAAGTTATTATTAGACTTGGAGGGCTTTTTTTAATTAAGAAAATATTAATATTTAGATAATATCTATTTAATCTCTCTATTATACAATAATTTTAAGTTTAAAAGAGAGGTGCTTAAAATGCGAGATATGGTAGAAAAGTATCAATTATTTAGTTTTATTTTCTTTAGTTATTTATTTTCTTGGTCACTCTGGTCTTATCTATTAGTAACTCAAGAAGTTAATAAAATAACTCAGTGGTTAATTATAATTGGTGGTTTTGGTCCATTAATAGGTGCTTTATTAACCAATTACTTTACAGGTGGTAAAAGCAAGCTAAAAAGTTGGCTTAAAGCAATAATTAACAAAAAATTTAATTTAAAAAGTATAATATTGGCTTTTATCTATCCTTTAGCGGTAGCTTTTATGGTTTATATTATAATTAATGCCTTTGATTTTAACCATCTTTTAAGAGAAGTAAATACTAACTGGTATCTATACCCACTTAATTTATTAACGATCATGATCTTTGGCGGAGGTCAGGAAGAATTGGGTTGGCGGGGTTTTGCTTTACCAAAATTAATTAAGCAATTTAATCCTTTTATTTCTAGTATTTTTGTGGGATTTATGTGGTATGTCTGGCATCTTCCTTTAATATTCATTAAGAGCACACCTCAGGCTAAATTACCAATAGGTTGGTACATAATTAATATTATCGCATTATCAATTATTTTAACTTTTTTACAATCAATAATTAAAAACAGCAATATAATACCAGCAGTTATCTTACATGGTGGAGTTAATATTTCACAAAATTACTTTAATATTAATGCTGCTAAAGCTTATTATTTATTTTCCTTAGTTAACATTTTCATGGCTTTAATTTTAGTAATAAAAAAGAAAAATTTCTTCTTTAATAAACAAAATTAGATTTAAATATAGAGGAAATTTTTAAGCTTTGCAGTAATTAATATATGAAAGAAAAGGAGGAATAAAAAATGACTATAAATTGGGGAATTATTGGAACAGGTGTAATTGCTAATACCTTTGCCAATGAGTTTAATTATGTCAAAGAAGGTAAATTATTAGCAGTAGCTTCAAGGTCCAAGGAAAATGCTCAAAAGTTTGCTGATGCAAATAATATTGAAAGAGCTTATCAGGGTTATGAAAATCTAGTAAACGATGAGGATTTAGATGTAATATATATTGCTACTCCGCATAGTCTGCATTATGAACATACTATGCTTTGTTTAGAAAACAATAAGTCGGTTCTTTGTGAAAAACCGCTAGCTGTCAATGAAAATCAAGAAAACAAAATGTTTGCAAAAGCCAAAGATAAAAACCTGTTTTTAATGGAAGCAATGTGGACCTACTTTTTACCTCCAATTCAAAAAGCAAAAGAATGGATTAATACAGGTAAAATAGGTGAAATCCAGGTTTTAACAGCCCAAGTAGGTATAATACCTAGACCACCCAGAAATGATAAGGGCAGATTATTTAATCCCTATTTAGCTGGTGGAGCCTTACTTGATACTGGTATCTACCCAATTGCTTTAGCTAATTTATTATTACCTGATGATCATATTGATCTTAAGATAACTAGTCAATTAGCTGATTCCGGTGTTGATGAACATGACTCAATAATTTTAAAGTATAAAAATAATGCTATTGCTCAACTGACCTGTACAATTCAGGCTCAAATTAAAACTGATGCCTATATTTACGGTACAAAGGGAACAATTCATCTACCATATTTTCTAAGAACTGATAAAGCAATCTTAGAAAATGAAGATGGTAGAGAAACTTATGAGGATTTAAGGACATCTTTAGGCTATAACTATGAAATTGATGCAGTAAATAAATGTTTACAAAATAATAAAAAAATCAGTAATATAATGCCACCAGCAAAAAGTATAAAGAATATAAGGGTTATAGATAAAGCAAGAGAAAAGATTGGTCTTAAATATCCTTTTGAAAGAAATTAATAATAATATAAATGTAAAATTAAATAGAGGTGAATTTTTATGTTAAAAACAATAAATTGGAAATTATATGGTACATTACTTACTATGACATTAATATCATTAGTACTGGGACTTCCTTATATCGCAAGTATACAGGGGGATACAGTCACTTTTGCTCTTTTTATCAGGTTTTTCAGTATATATGGATTAATGTCTGTATTAGTAATATTTTTTGGCTTGTACTTAGGTAAAAAGATTGGACTTGATGTACCAATTTTGAGAGCTTATCTTACAAAAAGTAATCTACCACAGGATAAAGTAAAATACTTATATAAGCAGGCTCCAATCCTGGGTCTTATCTTTGGTATTGCAATTTATTCCATTGATCTGCTTTTTGCCCCATATTTAAGTGGATTAGGAGCAGCAGTATCTGAAACTGGTTATCAATTTGTCTGGTGGAAGTCTATTTTGGCCGCCTTTTATGGTGGTATCTTTGAAGAAATATTAATGAGACTATTTTCATTATCCTTTTATGCCTGGATAATAACCTGGATCTTAGCAAAATTTAGAAAAGAAGAAATAAAAGAAAATAAAACAGTTATCTGGTTTGCAATATTTTTCTCAGCAATTTCATTTGGAATAAGTCATCTTCCAGCCCTAATGACTATGACAGAGTTAACCTTTATATTAGTCTTCAGAACTATTCTTTTAAATGCTTTGCCCGGTATTTACTTTGGTTGGTTATTTTACAAAAAAGGGTTAGAAAATGCCATGGTATCTCATTTTTTTGCTGATATAGCTCTACATCTAATTATGCCCGTATTTTTTACATAAGATCTAAATTTAATTCTTATTAAATTACTAAACTTTTTTATTTATTATTTAAAAAGCAATTCTCCTGTGTTATAATACTATTTAGGTTTAAACTAACTATAAAATTGTTAATAAAATTATATGAGGAGAATTACTATGGTTGAAAATAAAAAGTACTATATAAAGACATACGGTTGTCAGATGAATGAACATGATTCGGAAAAAATAGCCGGTATGTTAGAAGAAATGGGTTATACATCTACTGATGAACTAGAAAATGCTGACCTTATCTTTTTAAATACATGTACAGTGAGAGAAAACGCCGAATTGAAAGTGTTCGGTAAAGTCGGTTCTTTAAAAAGGTTAAAAAGAGAAAACCCTGATTTAATAATTGGTATCGGAGGCTGTATGATGCAGGTTGAAGAACCGGTGCAAAAAATCAAAGAAAAGTTTCTCCATGTTGATTTAGTTATTGGGACTCATAACCTGCATAAATTACCAGAATTAGTTAGTGAAATAGAAGAGAGTGATGAAAGAATTATCTCAGTATGGAATCAAGAAAAGGGTATAATTCCCGATTTACCATCGGTTAGAAAAAGTGATTTTCAAGCCTGGGTAACAATCATGCAGGGCTGTGATAATTACTGTAGTTACTGTATAGTTCCTTATGTAAGGGGACATGAAAGAAGCAGACCGAAAGAAAATGTAATCAAAGAAGTTAAAAAATTAATAGATGATGGTGTTGTGGAAATTACCTTATTAGGTCAAAATGTTAATTCCTATGCACAAGATCTAAAGGCTGATTACGATTTTGCAGATCTTTTAGCGGAATTAGATGAAATTGAAGGATTGAAACGTATTAGATATATGACCTCACATCCTAGAGACTTTAATGAAAAAGCCATAAAAACTATTGCCAAAAGTAATAAGGTATGTGAACATTTCCATCTACCTATTCAATCAGGTAGTAATGAGTTGCTTTATGCGATGAATAGAGGCTATAAAAGAGAAGAATATTTAAAAATAATTGATAAGATTAAAAATAACTTTGATCATTATTCTATAACAACAGATTTTATAGTAGGCTTCCCAGGTGAAACAGAAGAAGATTTTCAAGATACTTTAGATATTGTTAAAAAGGTTGAATTCGATATGGCCTTTACATTTAAGTATTCTAAGCGGTCAGGAACACCAGCTGCTAAAAAAGATAATCAAATAAGTGAAGATATAAAAGACAGACGGCTTCAAAAATTAATGAAAGTACAAAATAAAATTAGCTTACGGCAAAATAAGAAACTAGAAGGAAAGACCTTAGAAGTCTTAGTAGAAGGAGAAAGCAAAAATAATCCTGAAACCTTTATGGGGAGATCACGAACTAATAAACTTGTTATCTTTCCAAGGCAGAGCGGCTTAATCGGTAAAGTTGTTAAAGTAAAAATTAATAATGCACAAAGCTGGACATTATACGGTGATGTGATAAAAACCTGAAAGATTTAATCTTTCGGGTTTTCTTTATTAGAATAGTAACATATGCTATAATATAATTTAGTATGTATAGGATAAATAGATATATATAAAGTATTTGAGGTGGTATTTTGGCTAAGTTAACTCCTATGATGCAGCAGTACCATAAAATAAAAGAAAACTATCCGGATTCCATTCTGTTTTTTAGAATGGGAGATTTTTATGAAATGTTTGAAGATGATGCAAAATTAGCCGCTAAAAAGTTAGATATTGCCTTAACTTCACGTAATAAGGGCTCAGGTGAAAAAACTCCTATGGCAGGAGTGCCGGCTCATTCAGCCGAATCATATATCGCTGAATTAATTGATCAGGATTACAGTGTAGCAATTTGTGAACAACTAGAAGATCCCAGTGAGGCCAGCGGTTTAGTGAAAAGAGATGTTATCCGGGTTATTACACCTGGTACAATAATAGAAAATGAAATCCTTGATTCTTCTGAAAATAATTTTTTAACTTCAGTAGTAAAGTTTGAAGACAAAATTGGGATTTCTTATGTAGATATTTCAACCGGAGACTTTTTTATTACAGAAATAAATGGTAAAAAACTAGAAAAGGTATGGGATGAAATAGATCGTATTAAACCTAGAGAGGTTATCTTTGATAAATCAATTGAGAAATCTCCTAAATATGATTACCTAGAAAACAAATTAGATTTTGTAGTTAAACATAAAGAAAAAATGAATTATGAAAAAGCATATAATCTTTTAATAGATCATTTTAACACCCAATCTTTGTCTGGTTTTGGCTGTGATGACTTAAGAGCTGGTGTCATTGCAGCTGGACAGGTCATGAACTTTCTAAAAGATACTCAAAAAAGAACTATTTTTCATATCAATAAATTAAAAAGGTATAATATTGATGATTATATGGTTTTAGATTATTCAACCCGTAGAAATCTTGAACTTACTACCACTATTAGGGAAAATAAAAAAGAAGGTAGTTTGTTAAGTATCATTGATAAAACAACGACTGCAATGGGTTCTAGATTAATAAAACGTTGGATTAATCAACCTTTGATTGAAAAAGACCGCATAGTAGAAAGGTTAAATGCAGTTGATGAACTAAGTGATAATTACCTAAAGATGCAGGAAATAGAAGAAAATTTAGAAGAAATTTATGATTTAGAAAGAATCTTAAGTAAGATTACTTATGAAACAGCTAATGCCAGAGATTTAGCTTTTTTAAGAACATCTTTAAATAAATTACCTGAAATTAAAGAAAGTATCAAAGAGTTTGAAACCGAATATATAAATAAACTTTATGAAAACTTTGATACTCTAAAGGATTTATATAATTTAATTGATAAGTCAATTGTAGATGATCCGCCGGTAACTGTAAGAGAAGGTAATCTAATAAAAGAAGGCTATGATGAGGAATTAGATGAATTAAGATCAATGCGAGATGAAGGTAAAGAATGGATTACTAATCTTCAAAAAGAAGAAAGAAACAGGACTGGAATCTCTTCTTTAAAAGTTGGTTTTAACAAAGTATTTGGTTACTATATTGAAGTAACCAATGCTAATTTAGATAAAGTCCCTGATGATTATGAAAGAAAACAAACCTTATCTAATAGTGAAAGATATATTACACCTGAATTAAAAGAAAAAGAAGCTAAAGTTTTGGGTGCAGAAGAAAAGATCAATGATATGGAGTACGACCTTTTTGTAGAGGTCAGAAATGAAATATCCAATAATATTGAAAGAATAAAAGAAACAGCTACAATTATTAGTAAAATAGATGTAATCTTATCATTAGGTATTGTGGCTATTGAAAATAATTACTGTAAACCCGAAATAAATAATACAAATAAGATTGAAATTAAAAATGGCCGCCATCCTGTCGTTGAGAAGATGGTTACTGACCGGTTTGTACCCAATGATACTTACTTAGACAATGAGGAAAATCGCTTTTTAATTATTACAGGACCTAATATGTCTGGTAAATCGACTTATATGAGGCAAGTTGCCTTAATTATACTGTTAGCCCAAATCGGTAGTTTTATTCCTGCTAAAAGGGCTTCTATCGGTCTTGTGGACAGAATATTTACAAGAGTGGGGGCCAGTGATGACCTAACCACAGGTCAAAGTACTTTTATGGTTGAAATGAATGAAGTTTCTAATATTGTTAATAATGCTACCGATAAAAGTTTAATTATCTTAGATGAAGTAGGCCGCGGTACTTCTACTTATGATGGAGTAAGTATTGCCTGGGCTGTTACTGAGTATATTAATGATCCTGAACGAATCGGAGCTAGAACATTATTTGCCACTCATTACCATGAACTTACTGAATTAGAAGATAAACATCAGGGTATTAAAAACTACAATGTATTAGTTGAAGAGGATGAAAAAGGAGTACACTTTTTATATAAAATCGTACCCGGCCAGGCCAATCAAAGCTATGGTATTGAAGTAGCTCGTTTAGCTGGTATACCTCAGGAAATAATTATAAATGCAGAAAGACTGTTAAAAAAATTAGAATCACAGAATAATCAAGAAAAAATGAGTTATGAATTTGAAAGAAAAGAAAAACAATCAACTAGAGAACAACTTGAGTTATTTCAATCTGAGTCTGAATTGGAAAAGAAGCTTAAGGAATTTGATATCTTAGATGTAACTCCCATGGAAGCTATGAACTTTTTATATGAACTAAAAAAAGACTTAAAAGAGGAAGATTAAAATGAATGATATTATACAGCTTTCGGAAACTGTTGCCAATCAAATATCAGCAGGAGAAGTAATCGAAAGGCCTGCTTCAATAGTTAAAGAATTAGTTGAAAACTCAATTGATGCAGATAGTGAAAATATTACTATAAAAATTAAAGAAGGCGGAAAAGAAAAGATTCAGGTTATTGATGATGGAACTGGTATCAAACCTGACCAGGTTAAACTAGCTTTTTCCCGTTATGCTACCAGTAAGATAGAAGAAGCTGATGACCTCTTTTCATTGGCGACATTAGGCTTTAGAGGAGAGGCATTAGCCTCTATTTCATCGATCTCTAAAGTCGAAGTTATCAGTAGGCATCAAGATGAAATGAAGGGTAAAAAACTTGTTATTGAAGGTGGCGAAATAAAGGAAAATACTACAATTGGAGCCCCGGTTGGGACCAATATTACTGTTATTGATATCTTTTACAATACTCCTGCCCGCTATAAATACATGAAAACAACCAGAACAGAATTTAGACATATTAGTAATATATTAAACAAAGAAGTTATTTCTTTTCCAAATATAAACTTTAAATTTTACCATGATGGTAAAAAATTACTAGATACGCCCAGTAATGGTAAAGTCAAGGACACTATTTACAGTGTTTTTGGTAAAGAAATGACCAATAACCTATTATATGTAGAACATGAAGAACAGTTCGTTAAAATTCAAGGCTATATAGGACATCCCTCCTATAATCGTTCCTCTAGAATTCATCAGTATTTTTATGCAAATGGACGTTCAGTAGAAAGTAATTTATTAGCAAAAGCCTTAGAAAGAGGTTATAAAGGTTATCTTAACAAGGGGAAAAATCCAATTGCCTTTATTTTTATTGAACTTAACCCCATATTAGTTGATGTTAATGTACATCCCACTAAAAGAAGGGTTAAATTTAGTCGATATCAAACCATTATGGAAGTTATAGAAAACGCAGTGAAAAGAAAGCTAAACTCAATAAATACCGTTAAAAATATAAATTTTAATAAAGATACAAAGGATAAATCAAAAAATAAAAATGATGATGGTTCTTCAAAAACTTTTAATAAAAAACAAATAGATAATAATCAAAAAAGCAAAAAACAATATGAAAAAAACTCTCTTTTTAAAGAAAGTAAATCAAATAAAAATTATTATGATCAAAAGCAAAGAACCGTTATCAAAAACTATAATAATAAAAGGGATGAGATAGATTTAGATGTAGAATTTGATTTTAAAATCAACAAAATCTTTGGTCAACTTTATAATACCTATATTATAATAGAGTCTGAAGAAGGATTATATTTAGTAGACCAACATAATGCCCATGAAAAAATAATCTACAATGAGCTATTAGATAAATATAATAATGAAAATCAAATAAAAACACAATCCCTATTAACTCCTGTAAATATAGAACTTAGTAATACCGAAATGGATATTATTATGAACAATAAAAAAACATTTAGTAATTTAGGTATTGATATTGAACAGTTTGGTTCTAAAAGTATTATTGTAAACGCTATCCCAACTTATTTAAAAGAAAAAAATCAAAAATCTGTAGTAAGAGATATTATTGATGAAATTGTTAAACAAAATAAAAATGTAAAAAAATCTAAACTAATTGAAGAAGCTCTAATATATATAGCTTGTCGTAGTGCAGTCAAAGCAGGTGAACAGTTAACAAATAATCAGATAACCTATATTGTTAATAATCTCTTTAAACTTGAAAACTATGATAGATGTCCACACGGAAGACCAATCCTACTTATTCTTTCAAAAGAAGAAATAGACAAGGAGATTGGTAGATAATGGCTCACAAATATGATAAGGTAGTTGCAATTTTAGGACCTACTGCAGCAGGAAAAACAGAACTTTCCTTAAAGATTGCAAAAGAGTTTGACGCTGAAATTATTTCTGCTGATTCGATGCAAATATATCAGGAAATGAATATTGGTACAGCTAAAGTTTCTAAAGAAGTTCAAAAAAAGATAAAACACCACCAAATAGATATTATAAAACCCAATCAAGACTATTCTGTAGCTGATTATCAAGTCGATGTTGACCCTATTATAAAGGATATCTTTCAAAGAGATAAACTACCACTTTTAGTAGGTGGCACTGGTTTATATATTAAAGCAGTTTTAGAAGGTTTTTCTCTGCCAGATATGGATCCAGATAAAAAATTAAGAGAAAAATTAAGAAAAGAAGCTAAAGAAAAAGGAAATGAATATGTCCATCATAAATTAAAAGAAATTGATCCTAAATTAGCCAACAAATTACATCCTAATGACTTAAGAAGGGTAATTAGAGGTATCGAAATATATAAATTAACTGGCCATACTAAAACATACTATAAGAAAAAACAAGAGGAAGCTCCACCCAGATATGAGGCAATAAAAATAGGTTTAACTAGAAATAGACAAGAATTATATGATAGAATAAATAAAAGAGTTGAAATGATGGTTGAAAATGGTTTATTAAAAGAAGCTAAAGAGATTTTTAACAAATATGATCTTGATAAGAAATCTACTGCTCGTCAGGCAATAGGTTATAAAGAACTTTTTAAACATTTCAAAGGAGAATATGACTTAGATGAAGCTGTTAGAAGAATAAAAAGGAATACTAGACATTATGCAAAAAGACAGTTAAGTTTCTTTAAACGAGATATTGAAATTATCTGGTATAACCTATCTGAAATAAAAAAAGAGAAACTCTTTAAAAAAGTATTAGGGCTTCTACATAATAATCTTTAATACAAAGGGGGATAAAAATGAAGAATAAGGTTAACATTCAGGACACTATTTTAAACCATGTTAGAAAACAAAGTATTGGGGTTAAAATTTATCTAATGAATGGAGTTCAATTAAAAGGACATGTTATTGGCTTTGATGATTTTACAATTCTCTTAGAAGTAGAAGATGATCTAAAAGTAATCTATAAACACGCTGTTTCTACAATTGAACCACATGAAAACATTAAAAATGTAATTTTTAATAATTACAGGGATAAGAATAAGAATGAAAATTAATTTTTTTAAAATGCATGGTTTAGGTAATGATTTTATATTAATTAATGATCTAGACAACAAAATAGATCATTACTCTAAACTAGCAGTTAAGTTATGTGATAGGCATTTTGGAATCGGTGCCGATGGAATAATTTTAATTAAAAATACAAAACTAAAAAAAGCAGATTTCAAAATGAGAATTTTTAACTCTGATGGTAGTGAAGCTGAAATGTGTGGTAATGGTATAAGATGTTTTGCTCATTACTTACATATCAACGATTTAACTGTTAAAAACAAACTCACTATTGAAACTTTAGCTGGTCTTATCAAACCCGAAATTAAAGATTATGGCACTTATGAAAGTACTGTTAAAGTTAATATGGGAAAACCTTCATATTCACTAGATAGTCTAAACATTAATCAAAAATTAATAGATACTGATATTGACAAATTATGGGATTATCCCCTTATAATTGAAGGCAAAGAATATAAATTAAATGGTGCTTCGATGGGAAATCCGCACGTTGTAATATATATCGATGATTTAAAAAATATAAATCTAAAAAAATTAGGACCTATTATAGAAGAAAATCCTTTATTTAAAAAAGGAACAAATGTTGAATTTGTTAAAATATTAAACAAAGATGAACTTGAAGTGAAAGTTTGGGAAAGAGGTGCCGGTATTACCTTAGCCTGTGGTACAGGTGCATGTGCCACTGCAGCCGTAAGTATTGATCAAAAGAAAGTAAATAATGATGTCAAAATAAATCTACCAGGAGGACCACTACAAATCAAAAAAAATAATAATAATGAAATGATGATGACAGGTCCTTCCACCTTTGTATTTAAAGGTGAAATAATGATAGGAGGAATCTAATTATGGAAAATTCAAATCGTATTAAAAAGCTACCACCATATTTATTTGCAGAAATTGATAAAATGATAAATAATGCTAAAGCAGAAGGAATGGATGTTATTAATTTTGGAATTGGTGATCCTGACCAACCAACTCCAGATAATATTGTTAATAAGATGAAAGAGGCTGTCCAGGACCCAACTACTCATAGTTATCCTTCCTATGAAGGTTTAGCTGAATTTAGAACAGCTGTCAGCAGAAGATATAACAAAAGATTTGGTGTAGAGTTAGATCCAGAAACAGAAGTTGTCTCTCTTATTGGCTCTAAAGAAGGTATAGCCCATCTTCCACTATGTTATATTAATCCGGAAGATTATGCTTTAGTACCTGATCCTGGTTATCCAGTCTATAAGACTAGTATTTTATTAGCTGATGGTAATCCAATTATGATGCCATTACTTCAAGAAAATGATTTTTTACCAGATCTTGATAAAATTTCAGAAGAAGATGCAGAACAAGCAAAAATTATGTTTTTAAATTATCCAAATAATCCTACCGGTGCAATGGCTAGTTTAGAATTTTTTGAAGAAGTTATTGCATTTGCAAAAAAATATAATATAATTATAGCACATGATGCTGCCTATACTGATGTTTATTTAGATGAAGAAACTCCTCATAGTATATTAGAAGTTGAGGGAGCTAAAGATGTAGCTATTGAATTTAATTCTCTTTCTAAACCATATAATATGACAGGCTGGCGAATTGGTTGGGCCTGTGGTAAAAAAGAAGTTATTGAATCCCTGGGTCGTTTAAAAACTAATATTGATTCTGGAATATTCGAAGCAATTCAATATGCCGGTATAGAAGCATTATATAATTCAGATGATAGTATTAAAGAAGTAACTGAACTATATAAAGAAAGAAGAGATCTCCTCGTTGAAGGTCTATCTGAACTTGGATGGAAGATAAAGCCTAATAAGGCAACCTTTTATCTTTGGATTGAAGTTCCGGAAGATATAACTTCTTCTGAATACTCCAAGAAATTATTTAAAAAAACGGGAGTTTTCTTTACACCTGGAATCGGTTGGGGTGACTACGGAGAAAACTTTTTAAGGATTGCTTTAACTGTTAATAAAGATAGAATTAAAGAAGCTATTACAAGGATTGAAGAAAATGGTTTTGTTTATAAGTAAAATCAAATTATTTTTAAAATAGAAGAGGTTGATAACAATTAATACAAAAAATAAGCTTGTTTTATCTATATTAATTATAATATTATTAGTTTCAACTTTTACAGCCTCTGCAGTAGAAGAACCTTGCTGGGAAAATCTAAAAAATAACAGTGTCCAAACAATTAAAGATGATCCTGAAAATATAAAAGCTAACTATAATTATATAATAGCATTAGTCAATTTAGGGGAAATCAAAAAAGCATATAATACAATTAATAAATTTGATGAAACGTTTAATCAAAATAGATTTGTTAATCAAATATCACCTTACTTTAAAGAATTAGTTAAATACCCTAATAATATTTTATTATTAAATTATACAGCCTTTTATGGTGTTGTAACAAAAGAATATAGTATCTCAATAAAATATTTCCAACGAATATTAGAATTAACTCCTAATAACTATAATATTCGCAACTTTCTTGCTGCAAGTTATCTTGAATTAGAAAATTTCGACCGAGCTTTACAACAAACAAATAAAGCTTTAGATACTAAAGATAATGAATTTTCTCATCTTTTATTGGGAGTAATTTATTATGAAAAAGGTAATATGTTTAAGGCGGTAACTGAATTTGCTAAATCGGGAAGTTTAGGTAGAGAATTATTAAATAATAATTAAATAGGAGCGGCGTTTATGTTATTTAATCAAAATGGTAAGGTTAATGATAGTCTTTTTAAATATCCGCTTGATGATTATGAAAATTTTAAAAAGAAAGCTCTTAAATGTGAAAGATGTCGGCTAAGAGAAAGCTGTACACAAGTTGTAATGGGAGAAGGATCTCTTAATAATAAGATTATGTTTATTGGAGAAGGGCCGGGTGGTACTGAAGATAAAAAGGGAAGGCCCTTTGTAGGAAGAGCTGGTCGATTACTAGACAAAATATTAAAATCAGTTAATATAAAAAGAAAAAATATCTATATTACTAATATTGTAAAATGCAGACCTCCTGAAAATAGAAATCCTACCGAAAATGAAATGGAAGCTTGTTCACCAATCTTAAAAACTGAGATAAAATATATAAAACCTAAAGTAATCGTACCTTTAGGTTCAGTTGCTTTAAAATATTTAGTTGGGCCTGATAAAAAAATTACTGAAGACAGGGGTAACTGGTTTAATAAAGGTGAACTATACTTTTTACCAACCTTTCACCCTGCCTATTTACTCAGAAATGCAAATATGAAAAAACCGGTTTGGAATGATTTCAAAAAGATTAAAAAATCTATTGAGAGAATAAATGAACTTTATGACTTAAACTAGAACTTGTTTTTTTCCAAATTACGGAATAAACCAACTACTTTCCCAAGTAATTTTACATTTTTAACTAAAATGGGATCATAATCAGGATTTTCAGGTCTTAACTCTACATAATCGCTTCTTTTATAAAATCTTTTTACTGTAGCCCTGTTATCAATCAGGGCTATTACTATTTCACCATTGTTCGCTGTCTTTTGTTGTTGAGCAATGACATAATCTCCATCATCTATCCCTGCATTAACCATACTTTCCCCATCAATTTCTAACATAAATAACTGCTTACCTTTAACTTTTATAAAGCTGGTGGGAATAGGAAAGTAATCTTCGATATTTTCTTCAGCTAAAATTGGAACTCCAGCTGTTACTCTACCAACAATGGGTACTTGAATCATTTCTTTTTTATATTTATTATCAAATTCATCTTCTTTATTACTTTTATCTAAAATTTCTATAGCTCTAGGTTTAGAAGGATCGCGTCTTATGAACTCTAATTCTTCTAATGTTTTTAAATGATTATGTACAGAAGCAGGAGATTTTAAACCTACAGCTCTTCCAATCTCTCGAACAGAAGGGGGATATCCTTTTTTATCTATTTCATTTACGATATAAGTATAAATTTCTCTCTGTCTTGGGCTTAAACTTTCAAGGTCAACCATTTTATTCCCTCCAGAATTAAATTTTAAATATATATAAATGTAAATATTTATTACAATTTACTATTACTGCTTAAATTATAACACACAAAACCCCATAAAGCAAACAATCGTTCTAATATATTACAAAATAATTTGACTTCAAACATGTGTTCTGGTATAATCTTATATAAGAACATATGTATTGGAGGCGGATAAAATGTATAAAGGTAATGCAAAGTTAAAAAGAGAAAAAGAAAATGACTCTAAATCAAGGGTATTCATTGTTTTGACAGTATTGTTAATTACTCTAATTATTATTATAAGCGTATTTTCTTACAAAGCTCTCACAAAAAAAGAGATATATTATAAAGATATTGAAATTAAAAATGGGCAAACACTCTGGGAAATAGCCGAAAGTCAGTTCGGTAATAATGTCGATGTTAGAAAATATGTTTATAAAATAAAGAAAATTAACAATCTAAAAAATTCCAATATTCATCCAGGTCAAATAATTAAAATTCCTATTGAAAAAGAAGTATAGTATATATGTTCGATGCACTATATTTTTATTTTTCCAATTATTTGATATAATAAGAAAAAGGAAGATTAATATATACTTTATTATTTTATAATAATTATATAAAAATTATTATTTGATAGAGGTGTTATTTATGGATGTTGAATCTATTAAGAATTATTTATATGAAAGAGATGAAATCATTTTTGCTTATTTATATGGTTCTTTTGCCAAAAAGACAAACAACAAATTAAGTGATATAGATATTGCCATATATATTGATGAAAATGAAAAACCTCCAAGCAGCTATTTTGGCTATAGAAGTGATCTTATCTCTGAAATACAAAAATATAATAAGAAAGAAATTGATCTAGTAATTTTAAATGATGTAACTATTTCAATTGCTTATAATGTATTTAAAGAAGGAAAATTATTGTTTACTAAATCTAAAAAAATAAAAACCAATTTTCACGAAAAGATAATAAATAAATACCTGGATTTTTTACCATTATTTGAAGTACAAGAAAAATATCTAAAAAACAGCATAAAAAAGGGCACATTTGGGAGATGATATTTTGGTTAATAAAAATGTAATTAACAATAAATTAAAAGAATTAAATAAGAATTTGAAACAACTTCATAATTATCAGGGGATCAACACAAAACAATTACATAACAATATGGGTAAACTTTGGGCTATAGAAAGAGGACTCCAGCTTAGTATACAAATTATACTTGATATTGGAAATCATATTTTAGCAGATAAAGGAATTACAGTGGAAAATTATGCTGATATTTTTCAGGAATTGATTAACCAAGAAATTATCCCAGAACAATATGGTAAAAAAATTAAGGATATGGCTGGTTTTAGAAATATTTTAGTTCATGAATATGCTGAAGTAGATTTGAATGTAATTGTAGAAGTATTAGAAAACAGTCTTGATGATTTTGAGAAGTTTGCTTTTTATATTAATAGGTATTTAGAAAATGAAGATATTAAAAATTAATATCCATAGGCAAAAATATAAACGGAAAGACCATGTAAAAGTTAGAACAAGGTAATAATATATTTTTTATTTTTTTCGTAAAATGTATATTTTGCGAAATAATACCCATTTTTTAACTAAATATAGGCTAAAATACTTTAAAAACCTCTATTTTTATTTTATAATATATAAATAAGGTCTTTTTTTATTATTAAATAACTTTTTGGAGGTTTTGAATTTGAAATTAAATATAATTGCAGATAGTTCCTGTGATCTACCAGAAAAATATTTAAAAAATATTAAGTTAGCACCTATGACTTTAAAATTTAAAGATGAAGTTTTTCAGGACCGGGTTGATATTTCTCCTGCTGCTTTTTATAAAAAAATAAAATCAATTAATTACAGCCCTGGATCAGCTGCTCCTTCAGCTGGTGATTTTCTTAAACATATAAAAAAAGATCATGATAATTTTATAATTGCAATTTCTTCTGCTTTAAGTAGTAGTTATAATAATGCCTTGGTTGCTAAGGACCTATTTTTAGATAAAGTTAATGATGGTGTTGATGGTGTAGTCCATGTCTTCGATACACTCAATGCTTCGGTTGGTGAAGGTTTAGTTATTCTAAAACTACTCGAGCTTAGAGAAAAAAGTGCGTCCAATAGTACAGTCCTAAATGAGTTAGGCTCTTATATAGAGGGTCTAAATACCTTCTTTTTATTAGAAAATATGGATAATCTTATTAATAGTGGTAGATTAAATAAAATAATGGGTAAGATTGTTAATCTCTTGAATATTAAGTTATTAATGGGAAAAGATGAAAATGGAGCTATCAAACTTTATGAAAGAGTACGCGGTTCTAAAAAAGCTTTTTATACTTTATTAGACTATATTGAAAAGTATGGTTCAAATTTTGAAAACAAAAATTTAGGAATAGCACATTATGATTGTTATGAAAAAGCAAAAAAATTTAAGGAAGAAGTAGAAAAAAGATATAACTTCAAAGAAATCATTATTACAGAAATGGGTCCCACAATTGCAACTTATGCAGATAGAGACGCAATTTTAATTAGTTTTTAAGTCATATCTTTTTGTAAACAACTCTTCCTTTATTTTCTACATTAATTTTTAAACATAGATTACCATTTATATTTTTTACTTCTGCCTCTACTCCAATTTGATTTTTAGAAGATGAATAGATGCATTCATATATATCATTTTCTTCATTAAGATAAGGGTCTATTTTTATATAGACCTCTTTTTTATTTTCTAAATCGGTATTTACTGCTAATAAAAATTCTTCTTCACTTAAAACCCTTGACCATCCTATTATATCAGTAATCCTCTCTTCTTCATTTTTGTTAGGAAAATAAAATTTTTGGTCTTTATTATGTACAATAGGTCTTAAATATTGTCTTCCATGACTTAAAGCAATATTATCTTTTCTCAACTTAAATATCTTCTTTATTCCCTTAAATATATCTGATTTTTCGTTGAAGAAATGCTTATTTTGTGATCTAAAAGCACCAAATTTACCGCCAAACATACATTCCCTGATATATTTATCAGCATCTCCACTACCATCAAATCCCTGTTCAGTCCCATAATAAAGGCAAGGAATGCCTAAAGTAGTTACATTAAGGAATATACTATTTAGTAATAAGGGAGCAGTCTCTTCATCTGCTGAAAATCTATATTTATTATTATCACCTAAGCTAACCATATCATGGTCATCAAACATAGTAACAACATTATCTTTAAACCATTTATAGTCTTCTTCACCTAGAATATCGGCATTAGAAAAGATATCAAAATAATCAATTGGATTGGTATATCCTTTGGCAACACCTTCGAGGCGATGAGGAATATTATTAATGCCTAAGGCAGCATCTAAACCGGTTTTATTAAGAGTATCATAAGCAAAATCAAATCCTCCTGTTATCTCACCTATTAAATAAAAGTTCTTTTTACCTATACTTTTAGTGAATTCGTGAATTTCACGCACAAAATGTTTAGTAGCTCCCCATTCTAAGTGTTTAACGGTATCTAATCTAAATCCATCAATATCAGTTTCAGCTATCCAATATTTATAGGCTTTAGTCAATATATTCAAAGCGTTTGAAGGTATAAACCCCTCTTCTTCAGTATATTCTCCCAAGAAATGGGTTTTAAGAGACATAAAATCTCCCTGAACATATTCAGGATAGTAATCCCAATTTTGAATTTGTCCTTTACGTTCATAAATATCTACATTCTGCATTTCTTTGGGCCAAACACCTCCATTTGGCCAAATTTCTTCTGTATTTATTTCTTTTAGTTCAATTGAGGGGGAACCATTTTTATCTCTAAATCCTTTGATATTATATGTATCACCGGTCCAGATTGGATTCTCTTCTTCATAAGCAAAAACATCTCCTGAATGGTTTAAAATAATATCTAATATGACATAGATCCCCCTTTTATGAGCTTCTTTTACTAGCGCTTTTAAATCTTCGTTGCTGCCGAAATGAGGATCTACTTTTAAAAAGTTTTGAATACCATAACCGTGATATGTTTCTTGAAATGAAACCTGTTTAAAAATGGGACTTAACCAAATAACAGTGATCCCCAACTTTTTTAGATAATCAAGTTTTGAAATCACCCCCTGCAGGTTACCTCCATTCCATTTTTCACCCCATTTATGCCATTCATCAAGAGAATCATTTTCCTTAATTGAATCGAAATCTTTATCAGGATTAAACAATTCCCTATTTCCCTCATTTCCATCCGAAAAACGGTCTACAATTAGGAAATATATAATTTGATCTTCCCAATCTGCCGGGGAATTAAAGTACTTATTGTCTTTTTTAATTTCTTTTAAATTTATTTTTTCAATACTTTTTATATCTTTCATTATAATCAATCCTTATTCCTTATAAGCACCTATTATTTTGCCGTAATATACTGTATGGTAATCTCCTTGTGGATAATATTTATCATCAATATCTTTATCTAACAGTAAAGAAGAGTCCATATCCTGTTTATAAACAATCTTACATTCATAATGAGCATCATTACCTTTTATAAAAGGTGTATCAAGTTCTTTACCTTCCATTAATTCTAAACCTAATTCTTCAAACTTATTTACATCGCGACCTGAATGTGTGCCACAATAGTCAGTTTCTCTTTTTAACTTTTCACCAAAGGGAACAGATACTGTAAATTGATCTGTATTTTCCATCAATTTATGAGTATATCTAGAAGGACGTACCAGTACTGTGAAAATAGGTTGTCCCCAGATTACACCAATACTCCCCCAACCAATTGTCATCGTATTTAATTTGTCACCATCTTTAACTGTCAAAAAAGCGCCTATTTTAATTGAGTCCATAACCTCTGTTGATAGTTCATTAAATTTAACTTTTTCCATAATTATTACACCTCTCCTTTTCTCCTCTATTTAATTTCTATTTCCATTTATTTCTATGAATCATACTCTTATCAAATCTATCAGGAGTCTTTTTATCTTGGGCAGGGTAACCAACTGGAATTAATGAAAACGGAATAATATCAGCTGGTAATTTAAAAAGATTTTTAAACTTAGCTACTCTTTCTTCATCAGGATAAATACCAAGCCATACTGTTCCCAAGTTAAGCTCCACTCCTTTAAGTAAAATATTTTCTGTGGCAGCAGCACAATCTTGAACCCAGTACCCTTCATATTTAGTATGGTTTAAATCTGCACAAACTAATATAGCTTTTTTAACCTGTAAAATCATTTTAGAATAAGGATGTATATCAGGAATTTTGTTAATAATATTTTTATCATCAATAATTATAAAATGCCAGGGTTGTTCATTCCCTGCAGATGGAGCTAACATACCTGCTTCCAACATATCATAGATCTTTTCATCAGAAACATCTTTATCCTGATAAGATCTTATGCTTCTTCTCTTCTCAATAATATCACTCAATTGAAAATCCCTCCTTTTTGCGATAGTAATTTGCTTCTTCTTTTACTAAACCACAATTATCATTTATAAATTTTATTATTAAATCTTTTCTCCTATTTTTATCTGCTAATCTTAAAATAGTTTTGGCTAAAAGATACCTATGCCAACATTTTTCATAATTATCATATATGGAAATTAAATAGTCAATTATAGAATCATCATCATAGTAATTAATTACTTTAATTAAAGTTCTTATCCTTAAATCTTTTTTACTAAATTCTTTCATCAGTTGATTACCGATTTCATCAAATGAATAACTTTCAAATAATCTGTCTATATAGTACTCTTCCTCTTTTAGTACTTTAAATAATTCTTGGGTTTTAATTTTCTCTTTATTTTCTTTTATTATATTAAATAGATAATCTTTAACAATGATTGATTTAGCATTTCGATATAAAAAAGCTAAAGGAATAAGATTTGATCTAGCAATTAAAATATCAATAATAGCTTTTTTGACCTGTTTTTTATTAGTTAACTTATATAATTTAAATATTTTAGTAAGTTCATCTTCATTGAAACTAATATTTTCAATTATATTCTTTTTAACACTTTTAAGTACTTTATAAGAATTAGTTTCTAAATCTATAGTCTTATTAGAATCCTTTTTATTAATATAAAGATAAAATTCATACCCATATACTACTGCAAGCATTATTACACTGAATATAATGTAGTTATAGAGACTTAAAATATCCATATAATACATAATACCAGCTGCGGTAATATTAATAATAAAATACAAGATAAATAAAAAGTATTTTTCAAATTCAGAGATAAAATAAGCTATTAGATAAAATAATATAAATACAATTAATAGTTTTAAATTATCGATTGTAATAACTTTTCTCGTTAAAATTCTTAAAAAATAATCTCTTACAAAAATGAAAAATGGCCCTAAAACAATAACTAATAATAGTAGATAAGGAATTGCAATAAAACCCATTTTTTTAATTAGAAGATAAAAAATAAGTAAGAAAATAAGACCTGGTAAAATATAAAAATAAAATAATTTATTTCTATTGTAATTAAATAAATATTTCCATTTACTAATACGTCCTTTACCCAACATTCCTTTATCATAAAGCTCATCATCTAAAGGAACACTTAACTTATCTAACTTTAGCAAGGCATTTTGAAAAGACATATCCTTGTCAGTTGCCATAATTTTAGCTAAAAAAGCACTAACTCTTGGGGCGGCAAATGAAGTTCCACTAGCTCTATAACTAAAAAATTGAGGTAAGCTAATCGTAGTAAAAAAGCTTCCCTCAGCACAAATATCAATATATTCCCCGTAATTAGAATAATCTGTCTTTTGATCACCTTTGACACTGGCTACAGCTACTACTTCTTTTTTATAAGCAGCAGGATAAAATGAAATAGGTGTATCATCATTACCTGCTGCTGCAACTATTCCTATTCCCAAATCAGCCAGATTTTTAATTAATAATTGATGGTACTTTTCAGACTCATAAAATCCTAGGCTAATATTAACTATAATTTTTTCATCGGAATTCTGTAATTTATAATTATATATTTGATCTAATGCTTCATAGTATTTACTTACCCCATAGTAATCTTCTTGTTTTACATTCAACTTTTTTATATCAAATTGAGGAACTTCTTGCTCTATTATTGAAGACACAACTTCCCCATGGCTTAACATACTCTCATCAAAGGTATCAATTACAAATATAGTAACAGATTCGTGTTCTTGTAGATCATAGAATACGGGATAAATATAACCTATTAACACCAATATTAATATTATAAATAGAATCCATGCATCACGCCTATTCATTGGTATAATCTACTGCAAAATACTTTTTATGGTATTCCTGGAAGAGAACTCTCCCTACTGCATAGGCTGGAACAGCATAAAGAGCTCCAATAAATCCAAAGAGTGTAATAAAAATTAATACCATGAATATTACAATTAATGGATGAATTTTTAATCTTTTCCCTTGTACTTTTGGTTGGATGATATTACCTTCAATTTGCTGTACAATTATTAATACTAATATAATTTGAAAAACCATTACAAAACTATGAGATATTCCAATAAATACGGCTGGTAAAATACCTATGATTGGACCTAAAAATGGTATAAAAGAAGTCACCATTACTATTGCAGAAAGTATTATAGCATTTGGTACTCCTATAATAATAAACCCAATATAGGTTAAAATACCGAGCATTAATGCTACTAACACCTGTCCTCTTATATATCGAGAAAGTGTTTGGTCTACTTTATTTAAAATTTTATCCATATGTTCCCTCTTGTTTTCAGGAAAATATGCTAATAAGGATACTTTCATATGATGATCATCTTTTAATAGGTAATATACTACAAAAGGAATTAATACAATTACCGTACCAATATTAGTTAAGGTGGTAAATATACCAAAAATATTATTTCTCACTACATCAACCATATTTTCTAAAAAGGTAGAAAGTCTTTCCTGTATATTAAACCTTTCTAGATATTCCATAATCTGAGTCCCTACTTTAAAAAACATATTATCTTCTTTTGGGGTTGGTGATTGTGAATAATAATAATCTTGAAATTGATTTATAATATTTCTGGTTTGTTGGGTAATGATATTTCCACCAAAATATACAATAAAAACAATTAAGGTAATAATCATTATAAAGCTTATAAATATTGCAATACCTTTAAATTTTAAATACCTGGTTAAAAATTCAACTAAAGGTCTGAGTAAATAATATAAGAATCCACCTAACAGCATTGGAATAATAAAAAGGGAAGTGACTATTCTAAATGCTCTTGTAAAAAATGTAACTTGTCTAAGTAAAATAAGTATAATTAAAATCAATATTGTACCGATACTGATTTTAAAAAACCTACTATTGAATATATTGCTAATTATCACCACTCCCTTTCAAGATGTTCTTTAATATACTCCTCATCATATCTATATTCTGAATTACAATAATGACACGTTATTTCTACATAACCATCTTCCTCTAATGATTTTTTTATATCCTCAGCACTTAAAGTATTAACAATTTCAAGACCTCTTTCTTTATTGCAATTACATTTATATTCAACTTCTTTAACCTGGGTTATATCATATTCAAAACCAGATAAAACTATATTAAGTAATTCTTCCGGTGTTTTGCCTTCTTCTATAAGGCGGCTAACAGAACCTATATTCTTTAAATTATCTTCTAATTGTGCAATAGTTTCTTCAGGAGTTTCAGGTAATAATTGCATTATAAAACCCCCTGCTGCTTTTACAGAGGCATCAGTGTCTACTAAAACGCCTAAACCGACTGAAGAAGGCACCTGCTCAGATTGGGTATAGTAATAGGTTAGATCTTCTCCAATTTCACCACTAACCAGTTTTATTTTGCTCTCATAAGGTTCTTTAAGCCCCATCATCTTTCTTACATACAGTTCTCCATTACCAATAGCTTTTTTTACATCTAACTTATTCTGATCATTTATCATAACATTTATCTGTGGATTTCCAACATAGCCCCTAACCTCACCGTTTTTATTAGCCTCAGCAATAATCCTATCAATAGGCCCTTTCCCCATTATCCTTAAACCTATTTTTTGACCTGATTTTTCTAAAGACATCATCATTGCTACAGCTGATAAAGCTCTTCCTAATGCTGCAGTTGCAACTGGTGTCATCTTATGAAGTTTCTGTGCTTCATTTACTAAATTAGTAGAACGTATCGCTAAAGCTCTAATCTGTTTGTTTTTTGTTAATACTCTTATCATATAATCATCCATTTTTATACTCTCCTCCCCTATTAATAATATTGTCAAATAATTCAGCTATAACAAGATCAATTATTTTATCTTTAATAGTTTTAGAAAGTATTTCACTTTTCTTTACAAATTTAGGTACATTGATTTCATCTACTTTTTTAGGTTCATATTTTTCAGAAATTTCTTTAACAAATTCATCAAATTCATATATTTTTAAGGTTTCTAACTTTATGTTCTTGGCAATTACTTCTAAAACAGCTACCATGATATCAACATAATCATTATCATCATCTAGATCTAAAAAACCAGCTAATCGAGGTATTACTACTTCAAATAAGGCACGCCTCGGATTCATCTCTTCATATCCCAAAAAATCAGCAATTCTTTTTATACTTTTATCAGGAATATTCATCAATAAATTTAAAAAGTAATCAGTTTCTTTATCTATCTTTATATAATAATCATGTCCTCTAATATTATTATTAAATGTTTTTTTTGCATCCAAATAACCTAATTTTAAATTCCTTCGAGCTATCTTAGTATCAAAATCTAATATGTTCCCCAGATCTTCCTCGGGTTCTATATATTTTATGTTTAATTTTTCTTTATTTTTAATATCTCTTGTAATACCTAAACCGTGTGTTCTAATCACAATAATATCTTCATAACCCTTGTCAACTAGCATATCAACTGGTAAATTGTCATAAAAACCACCATCAAGAAAATATTTCCCATTTCTTTTTTCCTGCTTAAAAGTAGGTAAATTTGAACTTGCCAAAAGATAATCAACCAACCTACCTTCTGGTATTTCTTCTATATAAATTTTAACAGGTTTCATATCAGAAATAGAGACAGTTACAATACCAAAATCTTTATCAGAATTTCTTATTTTTTCTTCTTCCACATTTTCTTTTACAATATCTTCAATTAATGATACATCTAAACCCTTATTATCAACAATATTTTTAACCTGATTCCATAAATAAGATAAATCTTTTTTATCAAAATTTAACTTTTTAATTTTATCAAGAGCTTCTTGTTTAATATTAAATATTTTTTCTGGACTTATATTATACCAAAGGTCATAAGCCTTATCCAAATCGTTTTGTACAATCAAAGCCCCATTTAAAGCTCCTATCGAAGTACCTGCTACTCCTTTAAATTCATAATCCATTTCCTTTAAAGCTCGAACAGCTCCAATTTGATATGAACCTTTTGCTCCTCCACCTTCTAAAATTAATCCATACTTCATATAATCACTTCCTAAAGTAAAAATAGATAAGGTTACTTCTAAAATATTTTTAATCCTTCTCTTTATTAATAATTCAATATATTGTGAAGTTATTCCTTCTTAAAATACTATTTATATCTACTAAATAATTTGATATAATAGGAATAGCAAGAAAAAAGAGGTGAATTACTATTATAAACTTTAAAAAAGATAATAAAGATCTATATAAGGTCAAAGATAAAAAAGAAAATGCTCTATTAATTAGTAATGATAAAACATCTATTAAAGAATTAGGACAATTAGCCGATACTTCTGGTGTTCATTCTATTAAGTACTTTACTTACCGAAGTGATAAAATTAATCCTGCCTATTATATTGGTAAAGGTAATTTGGAAAAAATCAAAGATATAATTAATAATTTTGATATCAATTTAGTAATCTTTGATAACCAACTTTCACCTGCTCAATTAAGAAATATTGAGGAAGAGTTAAATGCAAAAATATTAGACCGTAATCAATTAATTATGGATATTTTTGCCCTTCATGCTCAGAGTAAAGAAAGTAAAATACAAGTAGAATTAGCCCAACTTGAATATCTACTTCCCCGCTTAGTGGGACGCGGTAAAGAACTCTCTAGATTAGCTGGCGGGATTGGTACCAGAGGACCCGGTGAAACAAAACTCGAGGTTGACCGTCGAAGAATCGAAAAAAAGATTTATAGATTAAAAGAAAAACTTAAAGATATCAAAGGTGACCGTGAAGTACAAAGAAAAAGCAGAAAAGATCCAATTATTTCTTTAGTAGGTTATACAAACGCTGGTAAGTCAACAATTTTAAATATGTTAACCGGAGATAATTCTCTGGTTGAAGATCAGCTTTTTGCCACTTTGGATTCGCGAGCAAGAAGTTATCAACTACCAATTGGTAAAAATATTATCGTTACAGATACCGTTGGTTTTATTAAAAATCTACCCCATCAGCTTATTGCATCGTTTAGGTCTACTCTCGAAGAAATTAAAGAAGCAGATTTAATATTACACATTATTGATGCAAGTGATGAGGAAGTTAATAGTAAAATCAGTGTTGTAGAAAATGAATTAATTGAATTAGGTATACAAAATAAACCAATTTTAAAAGTATTTAATAAAATTGATTTAATAGATTCACAAAGAAAGAAAGACTTAGAAATTCAACACCCGGAAGCTATATTCATTTCTGCCACTCGAGAAAATAATAAAGAAAAATTAATAGAACACCTTAATAACTTTGTAGAATCATCTATGGATAGATTCACATTAGAAATTCCCTATGATGAAGCTAATATTGTTGAAACACTTTATAATAAAGGTATTGTAGAAAAAGAAAAATATAAAAATGAACATATCTTTATTGATGCTTATATACCTACTACTTTATCAAAAAAATTAAAGAAGTATATAGTAAAAGGTAAGTCTTAAAGATGACTTAATATCCATTCTTCTAAATCTTTATAAACATCTTGATTTCTTTTATCACGCATTACTTCATGCCTAAGGCCGAAATAAATTTTATATTTAATATCTTTTAAATTTGCATCTTTATATTTATTAAATAACTTTTTAACATCTTTACCATAATTACTAACTGGATCTTCTTTTCCACTGATTATAAATAAAGGGATATCGTTTGATATCTCTTTATTTTTTTCTTTATTATAAATGGTTTTTAAACCAGTCATCATATCTATAAACATTTGATTGGAAATTTTAAAACCACACTGCTTATCATTACTATACTTCTCAATTTCTTTTTTTAAACTGCTAATCCAATTATTTTTATTATCATTATTAAATTTTCTATTATAAACTAAGTCTAAAAGATAATTATCAATCACATTTTCATTTTTATCTTCTTTTAAAGCCTTTTCAACTTTTGCAACTACTTTTACAAAGTCCATTAATATATCTTGATACTCCATCACACCAGTGATTATCATTCCATCTGGAATTTCGTCACCAATAAGATAATATCTAGAAATTATAGTACCCATACTATGGCCTAATATGAATAATTTTTTATTGGGGTATCTATCTTTTAAAATTTTAGAAATATATTTATTGGAATTTACAACTTTTATCCAACCATTATTTTGTGCAAAATAACCATATTTTCCATTATTTAATTGAACAGTTTCTCCATGACCTAAATGATCAATTCCACAAACCATAAACCCTTTATTAGTAAAATATTCAGCAAATTCTTCATATCTTTTAACATGTTCAGCCATTCCATGTACTATTTGAATAATTCCTTTATAATCAATTATATCTGGTTTCCAACGATGAAAAGCAATAACTTTATCTTCAAATTCAATATTTTCTCTCACATACTGCATTAACTTTCACCTCGATTAAAGTTTAATTTATATACATCATCTCTTCTATCATTTAAAAGTGGCAATTCATTTCTTACAGCTTTTATCAATGATAAATCAATAAAACCACTATATAAACCTTCTCTTCTGCCTGCATTTAATATTACTTCTCCCTCAGGACTAATAATAACTGAATTACCAAAATATTTTTTACCACTTCTGTTACAGGCTACTACATAAAACTGATTTTCTAAAGCTCTTGCCTTTAATTGGTTTAACCACTGATTTCTTTTAGGATCATTGAAATTTGCAGGTACGTATAGTACATCAATATTTTCCATTGCATAAAGTCGACTTAATTCAGGAAATCTCAGGTCATAACAAACCATAAAACCAAATTTACCAAATTCAGTTTGGTAGGTACTAATATTACTGCCTGGTGTAACTATTTCATGTTCTCCGCCCGGTGAATAGAGATGCATTTTTGAGTACTTTGTACCAATATTGCCTTTATTATCAATAAAATAAAGATTATTATATATATTATTATCTCTTTCCTTTTCCAAAACTGTACCTGCCACAATATGCAGGTCTTTATCAACAGCAAAATCTTTTAGATAATGTAAATACTTACCATTTTCTTTTTTAGCATATTTTTCAATATTATTAAACACCTTATTATCAAAACCAGTTAACCAGGTTTCGGGTAAGATTACAATATCGGAATTAACCTCATATGCCTGATTTAAAAATTCTTTTGTCTTTTTAAAATTGTATTTTTCATCACCTATTTTTATATTACTCTGTATTAAAGTAACTTTAAAATCCATTCACTTTCCTCCTAACAGGTTAAATGCAGAGCAGTAAGGACTTTTTTACTACTTTCAATCATCTCATTATGCTTTTTAACAGCCTCATTTGTAGTTGAAATAAAATAATCTATATTGTGTTCATCAAAGTACTGTTTTAATTTAGGATCTACTTTCATTCTTCCACTTGCTCCTATACCTATTATCACTAAATCAAGTTCATAATTAGACAAATTGTCTAGGTCACTTTTATGCAGTCTGTGCCCTTCATTTCTCCACCATTTATCTTTTAACTTGTCTGGATAAATAATCACATCATTTTGGTAGTTCTTATTATTTATCTCTATTTGCCCAAATTTAAAAGAGTTAATACGATAAATAATAAATCACCCCTTTTGATTATTTTTTACTATTTAACAGAAAATCAGCAGCTTTTTCCATGTTTTCTTTAGTTGCAACTAAAAATAATTGATCATTTTTATATAATTTAGTATTGCCACGTGGAATCCTTAACTTATGTGAATCCTGATCAAATATTCCAGCAATAACACATTCTTCAGGAAAACCTTCGCTATTAACTATTTCAGAAACTGTGCTGCCTGATCTTTTAAATTTTTCTGGCAAAGTAACAATAGAAACTTCTGCATTACCTTCACCTATAGATACTACTTTTCTAATACTTGGTTCTTCTATATCTATAATAAAGTTATTAACCAACATCTCATTAACAGCCCCAATATTTGTAGCTCCGGCCATTTCATAAGCATTTTTATAATCTGGGTTTCTCATTCTAACGAGTATTTTTTCTACCCCAAAGTTTTTGGCTAGGAGTGAAAAAGATAAATTATTTGAATCAGAGTCCATTACCCCAATTGCCACATCTGCTTTTTCTATACCTGCATCTTTTAAAACATCTATATTGGTCGCATTACCGACTACACTTACTGCTCCATATTTAGCATATATCTTTTCTGCTACACTTTGTTCTTCATCAATTACAACCACGTCATGGTTACTAACTAATCTTTTAGTTATTGAACTTCCTACTACTCCTCCACCCGCAACTATTATGTACATTTACAAATTCCCCCTATTTCCATGCTTTTCTTGTAAATATTATAAAGATCGGTAGTATTTCTAATCTACCAGCCAACATGCCAAAGATATAAGTTAACTTAATAATCGGTGATAAAGATGCCATTTTATCGACCGAAAAGTAAAATGGACCTATATTACCCATGGCTGAAAACATACCAGAAATAGACTGAAATGCATCTAAATCTGAAAATAAGGCGGTTATTATTCCCCCTACTAAAATTATTATTAGCCAGAAGAAAAACAAAGCTGATATCTTATATATCTCATCTCTGGGTATAAGTTTCTTCTCTACCCTTAAGGGCATAACTGCTCTTTTAGGTAAATAAAACTTTTTAATCTCTCGGCTAAATAATTTATTTAATATTGCAAATCTAATTACCTTAATTCCACCTGCAGTAGATCCTACACAACCTCCTATCAACATTAAAAATAAAAATAGTTGTCTTGTTAAGGCCGGAAAAAATTTCGAAGTTAATGCTTCTGTTCCATATCCAGTAGTTGTCATTACAGAAACCACCTGAAAAAGACTTTTTCTAAAGACCATTTCTAAATTTGTAAAATAAAGAGATTGATTAAATATTTTCCCGGTTAAAATCAAGACCATAACCACTCCGATAATACCCCAAAAATATCTCATCTCAAAATTTGTAAATAGTTCTTTAAATTCACCTTTTAAAACTTTAAAGTGAATTAGAAAGTTTATTCCACCAAGCAACATAAAAAAGATTATAATATACTCGATTGCCTGATAATAAGGATGTCCACTTGCAGCATAATGAGCTATACTTGCATCATAATTAGAAAACCCACCAGTCGATAAAGTTGTTAGAGAATGTAATAAGGCGTCAAAAGGTGAAACTTGCACAGCAATTAAAAGTATAATTTGTAGTACAGTAAATAGACCATATATTAACCAAAGGATCTTTATTGATCTAAAAACATTTGGTACTGGCCGTGAAGTATCTATTTTATGTGATTCAGCTGTAAATAACTGCCATAATTCGCCTTCACTTCTAAAAGTGATAAAGAGAAAGAAAGTTAAAATACCAAGACCCCCAAACCATTGTATCAGACTACGCCAAATTAAGATAGAATGGGGGATAGCCGAAAGATTTTGAAAGACAGTAATACCAGTGGTAGTAAAACCACTAACGGCCTCAAAAAAGGCGTCTATGAAGCTTTTATCCAAACCTATAATAAAAGGTATTCCTCCTATCATAGAAAAGAAGATCCAGGAAAGCCCCACAATTAACATACTATTTGTTAAGCTTAAATTAATATCTTCAGTTTTTAAAAATGAAAATAATATTCCTAATATAAAGGAAATTATGGAAGGTATATAAAAGGATTGATAATATATGTGAGCCTCTTGGTAAATAAAACAAAATATGATTGGTATTAAAAGACCTATACCTAATACTAAAAATAAAGGGCTCATTATGTATAAGATCGTCTTTATTTTCCTGGTAATTATAATGATAGATCACTCCTGCTTATCTTTTTAATAATTATATAATAAATTCTTAATAAAGTAAATGTAGTTAAATAAAGCAGGATTAATAATAACAATATTGAAATTATATAATTAACAACGCCTATAATAAAAGGAGTTTGATTATTATGAGTAGAGACCTTAATTACTTAGATGCAGTAGATAGTTTTAAAAAATATTTAAAAGTAGATAGAGTCTATTCTCCCCTTACTATCAAAGAATATGAACAAGATCTAAAACTTTTATATAGATATCTAACTAATGAGTTTGATTTTGAAGAAAACTTTAAAATCTCTGAAATATCAAAGTATGAAATTTCAGAGTTTTTATCTGATATTGTATTAAGTTATGATAATAGTGCCGTAACTAGAAATCGAAAACTATATTCAATAAGATCATTTTTTAAATTCTTGCAAAAAAGAGAATATATAGAAAAAAATCCAACTATGACAATTGAATCTTCAAAAACTAGAACCACAGCTGAACCTATTTATATGAAGATTAAAGAAGCTAAAAGATATATTGAAACAATTAAAGAAGCTGATTTATTAAACAAAACTCGTGATTTAGCTATAGTCAAGTTATTTTTGTATGCTGGTTTAAGGGTTTCTGAATTAGTTGAATTGGATTTAGATGATATTAATTATGAAGATAAATCAATAAAATTTTATGGTAAGGGTAATAAAGAAAGGTATGTTCCGCTTCATAAAGATACAATTGAAGCTATAAAAGATTATCTACCCGAAAGAAATACAATTAAACCAAATAATAAAGATGCAGAAAAAGCTCTCTTTTTATCAACAAGAGGTAATAGAATTAGTGCCCGCTCTATTCAATTGTTTGTAAAAAAATATGCCAAAAAAGCAGGCATCAAAAATGCTAGTAAAATTACTCCTCATAAATTAAGGCATACCTTTGCAACAATACTTTATCACAATACAAAGGATATAAAGGTCTTACAAGACCTATTAGGTCATTCCAATATTTCTACTACTCAAATTTACACACATACCGATCAAAAACAAAAAAAGGAAGCTATCGAAGAGCTTCCAGACTTTTAAAATAAAAATGGTGGTGAGAGCCAGAGTCGAACTGGCGACACGAGGATTTTCAGTCCACTGCTCTACCACCTGAGCTACCTCACCACACATATTTTATTAATATTTAATTTGGTTGCGGGGGCCGGATTCGAACCGACAACCTTCAGGTTATGAGCCTGATGAGCTACCAGATTGCTCTACCCCGCGATAAAATTGGTGAGCCATGGAGGAATCGAACCTCCGACAACCTGATTAAAAGTCAGGTGCTCTACCGACTGAGCTAATGGCCCTTAATCGACGTTTAATATACTAACATCTTTTCCCTATAAAGTCAAGGGGTTAGAACTTATTTTCGATTTATTTAATAATATTTTTTATTATATAATTTAATTATTTTTTTTATAATATTATGATAAAAATTTCAAATAACAGGAATCTTAACAAAATTATTGAATTGGTTTTGTATAACACTAATATACATTATTTTGTCAGGGGCTGAAAAATATGAATTTTAAATTTATAAAAGAAAAATATCTAAGCTTTGACAATTATATAGATTTTAAATATTTTTTGATGCAATCCATTTTATATGCTGTTTTCGCAGTTATGATTACAGAAATAATAATGTCATTTATAGTATATCAAAAAACTATTACTAATCTGATTTTTTTACGTATTATATCTATTATTTTTTATTCATTTTTAATATTTTTTATGAAAAAAGATTTAAAAAGAATGTCTCTAATTACTAAAATACTGCTTGCTTTTTTATTAATAGAGAGCTTCTTTTTTGCATATTTTGCTTATGGAGATTATCTAATTGTTTGGCTAATAGCTTCTCAATTAGTATTTGGGGCTTTTTCTACAAATAAACAACTTATAAAGTTTTTAACTTTATATTATTTTGCCCTCTATATGGGTATCTCTATCTATTTAGGTCAGTTGAATATCCACCTTCATAAATTTATATATTTAACTTTTATTTTAACCGTAAATTATTATTTTTATCTAGGTATAGAAAAATATTTTTCCCAGCATGAAGTAATAAATGACATGGAAGAAGCTATTGAAAACTTACGAAAAAACTCGTCTTTTTCTTTAAAAGATACTTTAACTAATACTTATAATCGAAAATCACTATATTCTATTCTTAAAAAAGAAATTGCTTTAGTTAAACAAAAAAATATAATCTCTTCTTTAGTTTTTATTGATTTAGATAATTTTAAAGAAGTTAATGATAAGTTTGGTCATCAAAAAGGCGATAATATTCTTAAAAATATAAGTAATATTTTCTTAAATGTTATTAGGGAAGAAGATTATATATGTCGCTTTGGTGGTGACGAATTTATATTTATCCTTTCTGAATGCAGAGAGGATACAACAATAGATATTATTTCAAGAATAAAAAAGAAAATTAGTGAAAATTTAAATAAAGAAGAATTACAATTGGATTTCAGCTATGGAATAAAAGAAATAAGGCCTGATATTGAGTTGAACTCTCAAGAAATTATTGAGAAGGCTGATAATTTAATGTATGAAGATAAAAATAATAAAAAAAGAGATATTTCTTAAAAATTTTCTAAAAAATTAAAAGCCCTCAAATGAGGACTTCTAAATATAAATTTTAATTTTATTATTATCCATCTTTTATTTTTTCCATAAAACTTGCTAGGTAAGGTTTCATAAAAAAGTTTAAATCAAAGGCAAGATAATCTTTTGGGTCTTCTCCTTCGGGAATTTCTGAATACTTATCAAATAATTCCTGTATATGGTCTTCCATATGAACTATATCCTCTTCTTTAATATAAATTCTTCCCATTATTAGATCTAAACTTTTCTTTGGTTCTGGATAACCAGCTTTTTTAAGCGCTTGATCTAAATTATCATGTTCCTTGGCCAATTTTAATAAATCATAATAATCTCCTTGAATAGCATGTAAAAGGCCAAAAATTATATGATCTTGAATCTGATCGGGAATCATCGATAATAATTCTGGAGAAAAACTATAATATTCGGCTTTTTTTGAAAATTTCACAATATCATTTTCTTTTTTAGATTGAATCATATCTTCTTTTAAAAAAAATTTTAGATACTCCTCAATTAACTCTAATTCTTCACCTGATTGTTCTGCAATTTCTTTTGCTGTTATGTATTTATCTGCTTCTAAAGTAGATAAAACAGTCAAACCAAAGGGATCTGTTAATAAATTGGTTTGTTCAATAGTATTAGCTTTAAATATTTTTCCTTTATTACTACTCGGCATATCTAATTACCTCCAATAATCTTTGTTATAATAATAATTCTTTTTAATTTATTAATTTCCTGCTAAAACCATCAAATTAATATTTTATGCTTTAAGTTAATTCTATAAATAAATAATTTATAAAAATGTTCAGTATTTAAAAAAAGGACCCTTTGCAGGGCCCTTCTAGATATCATTAAATTATTTATTCTTTAAAGGCATTATTTGGCTGCCATTCCTTCCACACTTTTCCAACTAATTCTTTACCGGGTTTTAAGGTTGGCTTACCAGGTCTCCAGCCTGAAGGTGTTGCCTCTCCAGTTTCTCTTACATGTTTAAATGCCTGTAACTGTCTAATTAATTCTTCAACATTTCTTCCTACAGGAGGAGTAAGTACTTCCATTGCCTGTAATACTCCATCAGGGTCAATTAAAAATCTACCCCTTACATCTACTCCTGCATCTTCATCATAAACTCCATATTTTCTACCTATTTTACCAGCAGAATCTGAAACCATTGGATAAGGAATTCCCCCATCCACCATTTTGGAAAGTTCAACCTCATTCCAAATTTTATGTGATTGAATACTATTTGTGCTTACTGCAATAACCTCAGCACCTAAATCTTTAATCTCATCATACTTGACGGCAACTGCCGACAATTCAGTTGGTCAGACATAAGTAAAATCGCCTGGATAGAAACATACTATTCTCCATTCTCCTTCATAATCAGATAACTTTACTTTCTTAAAATCTCCATTGTGAAAGGCATTCCCTTCAAAATCTGGGGCCTTTGTGCCAACTTTTAACATATTATTTTCCCTCCTTAGATTTAGTTTCAAAATGTGTTATTATTAATATAGCATAAATGATAATAATTATCAATAGGTAATACAAATTAATAAATTATACTCTATTTCCATATTTTTATATATAATATCTTTTTTCTTTTTCTAATTGACACATTTTTTCATACTTTTCTCATATTTCTCTTACATTTCACCTATATATTAATAATAGAAAACAAAATTGAAATAGATTAATAAAAAAAATATCATATTAAAAATATAAGGAGGGAATTTATAATGTTTAAGATTAGGTCTTTTCCTAAGTCACTATTAGTATTAATAATGACTGCTCTAATTATAGGAACACTAACCACTGGTATTATGGCTCAATCCAATGAGAATCCAGATCCCAGTCAGCTTAGTAACCAATTTAGTAAAATAGCGGAAAAGGTTGACCCTGGAGTTGTTAAAGTAACTTCTAAAATAAAAGTTTCAAATGGACAAATGCCTTATTATTACAATGAAGACTTTTATGAATACTTTTTTGGTGAACAACTACCTGAAGAACAGCCAAAATACCAAGAAGGCTATGGAAGTGGTTTCATAGCATCTAAAGATGGATATATTGTAACTAATGAACATGTAGTTCATAATGCAGTAGAAATAAAAGTTGCGATCAATGGATTTGATGAACCAGTTCCAGCTGAACTGGTTTGGGCAGAATACGACTTAGATTTAGCAATTTTAAAAGTAGATGTTAATAAGGAACTTAATCCTATTCCATTAGGAGATAATACTAATTTAAAACCCGGAGATTGGGTAATAGCAATAGGTAACCCCTTCGGTCTTAGTCATACCGTTACAACTGGTGTTGTAAGTGCCTTAGGACGACCTATTCAAATACCTTCTAGAAACGGACCAGCTAGAACCTATAAAAATCTAATTCAAACTGATGCTGCTATTAATCCTGGTAATAGTGGTGGTCCATTACTCAACCTTGATGGTGAAGTAATAGGTATCAATACAGCAGTAAGTCAAAGAGGTCAAGGTATTGGATTTGCTATTCCTGTTAATGAAGTCAAAGGTTATATAAATGATCTAAAAACAAAAGGTGAAATCAAAAGACCATGGTTAGGTATAGTATATGGACCAGTAACAGATAAAGTACAGAGTTACTTTGAATTAGAAAACAAAAATGGTGTAATGGTGCATAGAGTTATGGAAGATAGTCCAGCAGCAAAAGCCGGCTTACAACAATATGATATTATTAAAGAAATTGATAAACAGCCAATCAAAAAATTAGAAGATGTTTCAGAAATTATTAATAAAACCGAAATTGGAGATACAATTATGATTAAAGTAATTCGGGAAGGTACTTCTAAAATTCTCTTTTCTGAAATCGAAAAGAAACCAGCTGATATTTCTAGTAAGTTCTAATTATTATACTCTCATATCAATTTTTAGCAACTAAAACAAAATGGGTTCTGAAATCAAAAGATTTCGGAACCCATTCTTTCATATATATAACAAAACTCATAAAAAATTTAAACCACAAAATAAAGGAGTGTCAACAATAATGACTTCTAAAAAAATTATTACACTATCATTAGCATTCATACTTCTCTTCTCTATTCCAATGGGGGTATTAGCTCAAGACAACAGTACAAACAATACCAATAATGCCACCCAAGAAAGTCAACAAAAGAAAGTTGCAGCAGTTATAAACGGTAATGAAGTAACCATGACACAATTAAATCAATTTGCGGGTACTAATCAATTAGTTATGAGTATTTATCGTCAAAATAAAGCATTTGCACAAGTTATTTTACAATCAGAACCCGGTCAAAAATTATTAGAAAAGTATAGAGAAAAAAAATTACAAGATCTAATCAGACAACGTTTAATAATTCAAGAAGCTAAAGATAGAGATCTAACCTTAAGTCAAAGTAAAAAAGATCAACTATTTCAACAACATATCCAAAGTGTCAAACAACAAAATCAACTAAATGATGATCAATTAGAACAGGCTTTACAAAAACAAGGAATTGAATCATTAGATCAATATAAAGAAGTTTTCTTACAAAGAAATCAAGACCAACTTTTAATAAATGAACTACGTAAACAGGTAACAAAAGATGTTTCGGTCAGTGAAGATAAAATTGAAGAATATTATAATAATAACAAAAAACAATTTCAAGTAGACCAACAAGTTAAAGCAAGTCAAATCTTAATTAAAACAAATAACAAAGAAGAAAGTAAAGCTAAAGAAGAAATTCAATCTATTAAGGAACAAATAAATAGTGGTAAAAGCTTTACTGAAATGGCAAAACAACATTCTGAAGGACCATATGCAGATAAAGGCGGCCAATTAGGCTTTATTACTAAAGGGCAAATTTCAGAAGAATTTGATAAGGTTGCATTTAATCTAAATAAAGGAGAAATCAGTGATCCAGTAAAAACTAAATATGGATATCATTTAATCAAAGTAAGTGATAAAAAAGAGGCCGGCGTAAAATCTCTTGAAGAAGTTAAAGATAGTATAAGACAACAACTAGCTAATGAAAAAAAGAACAAACAATGGGATGAATTTGTTAGTAAATTGCGTAAAAATGCTGATATAACAGTTAAACTTTAAAACTTATAATATATTATAAAAATGGTGGTTAACCTATTAAGATTTTATAGGTTAACCACCTTTTATTTTAAGTCTGATAAAGAATACTATTAATAGCGTACATATTTTCATAAGGAGTATCTTTTGGTACTTCACAACCGGCAGAAATAAAAGTAGTTTCATCCCCTTTATTAACACAATCTAAAACTGCTTGTTGAACCTTTTTAAAGTCCCCTTGTAATAGAATACTAACTGGATCAAAATTTCCATTTACTGATGCTTTCCCTTCAAATAATTTAACCGCTTTTTTAAAGTTGACCATCCAATCTAAATCAATAATATCTGCTTTAGTTTCCACTATAAGCTCTAATAAAGGATTAATATCTCCACAAATATGAAGTTTTACTTTTGCATCTAAATCATGAACTGCTTTTATAATACGCTTTTCATATGGTAATACAAACTTATTATAATTATCTGGTCCAATTAAAGAAGCTGCTGCATCACCTATTCCAATAAAATCAGCCCCTGCTTTTATTTGCTCTTCAGCAAAAAGAATAGCTTGTTTAGTACAGATTTCTAAAAGCTGATGTATATCCTCAGTATGTTCATATAAATCTAACATGGCTTGGTTCATCCCTCTTAAATCACAGGCTTCTGCAAAAGCACCTTCTACCCAACCTAATATTGGATATGAATTCCCCACTTCTTGTTTGTATAGTTCGATTGCCCAAATTCTATCTAACATTCTATGTCCTTTAAGAGGGTCTACAACATTTAAATCTTTGGTTTTGCAATAATTATCTATTAATGGTTTTTTAAAATTAGGAACATCATCAAAAGGAATTTTAATTTCTGCTCCCATATCACTTCCTTCACGACATGGATCAGAAATTGCACTTACCATATCAATACCAAATTCTTCACAACACTTTATATTACCTTCCACTAGATAACGATAGTCCGTAACATATTTACTATAAGGTACATCAATATATTTAGCAGCAAATGTCATTATTATATTTAGATTTGGAATTTTATCTACCTGTTTTCCTTGTAAACGATTATTTACTCTTTCAACTGGATTCATATTTACCAGTCCTTTAATTTAATTTAAACAATATTATTTTTGATTATTTATCATTTTAAATCCACTCTTTGCGCAAAATATCTTAATGCCTGATAAACTGCCATTTTTGAAGGCAATTTATTTTCAGAATTATCCATTTTATATAATTTTAAAGCTGAATACAGACTTGTAAAGTAATGAGGATCCCAATTGGGATTATAGTAATTTGGATATAGTCTAAACATCCAATCTACCGCCTTTGTATAATTTTTTTCTAATATATTAAAATAAATTGGCAGAGTATCATCTAAATATTTAAGAGAAAAAGAATTCTCAAAATTTTGATAAGATTTGATATCACTATGGTTTCTAGGCATCTTTTCTATCTTTTCTAACTGTTCTTCATCTACTTTTTTCTCCCCTATCCATTCTAAAAAATTATGGTATGGAATATAATTATCATTGATATTATCATTTTCCCATAATAAATAAACAGCAAGAGTTATCATATGGTGTAAATTGACTATACCTTCCCCAGAAGCACATACTTTAGTCAACTTTGGGATATCTTCAAATTTATTTGTATCAAATTGTACATGTACATCACTTCTATAATCATATCTAGACAGGTACATTAGATAACTAAAAATTGCAGTCCCATTATACCGAGAATCCTCTACTACAAGATCCCTCATAGCAGGATAAAAACAAGTAAAACTGTGTCCTAAAGTTTTCGACAAAGATTCAGTACCCAAAACAAGCAAATAATTTTTTAACATTTCTGGTTTGTATTTTAATAGTCCTAAACTGTAATAATATGCATTGTGAATATTTCCTTTGTCTATTTCATCAATCATCTTCTTTAATGTTGATTGATCTGCATAATCTTCCTTATATCCTGTTCTATCAGTTTCTACTTTTAAAAACCGTCTTTCTGTCATATTTATTGCAAGGAGATTAATCAATTCTTTTTCGGTAATGTTAGTAATATAATTTTTAAGTGAAAGTTCTCTTAAAAAAAGTGACATTTTGATAAAATGAAAATTACCATAAGTTAAATTAGCTTCCATTAACATCATTGGCGCCATTTCCATAACAAAATCACTTAAATTAATGTCATCAGAATCAATATTTGAAATTATATCTTTAATTCTCTTTTGGCTTTTATTAACAATGGCCTCTCCTAGTTTAGAGTACACTTTACTATCCCCTCCTTAATTTTTCCTTTGTTTATAAATTAATTATACCAGAATAGCCTTTAAAATTAAAAAAGATTACCGGATATTAACCGATAATCCCTTTTGAATATATATTAAATTTAATCATAAATTTTACTTGTATATATTAGCTAGATTTAGATGTTCTGTTTCTATATCAGCAAGTGCCCTAAATACCTGACGCACTCTACTTTCAGGAGCTCTTCTTGCAACTTCTAAGTAAAAATTAATAGCTCTTTTTTCATGTTCATTTGATTTTGCAAAACGATCATAATCGTTGTCTGGTATAGTTGGATTAGGATTAAAATCTATTTCTTCTCCTAACATATCCTCTAATACCTCAGCATGTTCTCCTTCTTGTTTACCTAATCTTTTAAAGATAGCCTTTGATATTTGATTATCAGCATTTTCTGTGCATTTTTGATAAAAAACTTGATTATCTATTTCAAGTTCTAGAGCATGTAAACAGTCTTTACGACTTTGTTCAGACATCTCTACTTCACCATACTCAATATAATGAGCAGCTGATTTTAAATTATCCTTCTCTGCACCACAAAAAGGACAACGGTCAGAACTCTCACTACCTAAATATGTTTCACCACATATTTGACATCTCCATGGTCTAATTTTTATCACCCCCTATATTTCATACTATTATTATATTATCATTATCTTTTAAAAAAGTGAACCCTTGTTAGGATAAAATATGTTATAAAATACAATAAAATCTAAAATAGTATTTTATTTTTAGTAATTTACTTGACTGAATTATTAAAAAAAAAGATATAAGATAAGATTAAATAAAAATAAGTATATATTTCACTCCAAAAGAGGAGGTTAACAAAATGAGTGCCTATAATATAATAAAGAGCAAAGAGATGGGAGAAGGTCAGGGTGCAAAAGTAAAAAGAATTTTTCCTACTAGAAACTATCCCGGACATCATGACCCCTTTGTTTTATTAGATGAATTTTTTGTAGAAAGTCCCGCCAAATTTTCTGAACATGAACACCGTGGTTTTGAAGCTGTTACCTATATGTTAGAAGGTTCATTTGTACATGAAGACAATTTGGGAAATAGTAGTGAAGTTAAAAGTGGTGGTCTACAGACCTTTAATGCAGGCCAAAGTATAAAACATTCCGAAAAACCTGGTAATACTGGTTTCAGTCATGGTATACAGCTTTGGGTTAACCTGCCAAAGAAACTAAAAACTTCAAAACCAAGTTATAAGCAATTACAAAAAACTAAAATTATAACAGATACTGAAAATGTAAAAATAAGAAAACTTTTAGGTGAAAATACTGATATCAACTTAAACACAGAAGTTGAATACTTTGATGTAAATCTTAATAAAGAAGGTAATTTAAAACAAACAATAAATCAAAACCATAAAGGATTAATTTATCTTATCGAAGGTTTAGTCTCAATCAATAATTTAAAAGTTGATATAAATGAAGGAGAAGCTTTACTTTTTGATAATTTGGATGATATTAGTATAAGTTCTAAAGAAAATTCCAGATTTATTATTCTAACTGGTAAACCATTAGATCAAAAGATTAGAATACGAGGTTCATTTGTAGAATAAAAATATTGAGGCCGTAAACATCAATTAGCGGCCTCATTTGTTTTTTTATTATAAATATATTCTATAAGATATCCAATTATAATTAATGAAATCAATGTAAATACTAATCTCAATAAAGCAAACTTTAAACCTAAAAACTCTATTTCAATTCCAATTTGAGGAATTTTAGATGAAGCCCATACTCCTAAAAATATCATAACATTACTCACTCTGGCTTTTTTCTTTAATAACTCAGCAGCTATTGGAAAAGCAATATAAAGTGGTCCAGTAGGTAGAGTGCCTAATAATATGGAAATCAAAATTCCTTTAATCCCAGATTCCTTACCTAGATATTTATTAATCAAAGATCTGGGCACCCAAACATCAGCTAATCCCATTAATATTAATATAGCCGGAAATATAGTTATCATTTCCAGCCCATATTTTTTGGAAATATTGAGACCTGAATTTATTTTACTAGGGAATAGATAATATAATACTAAAACTACTCCTAATATTATTATTATGAATTTAAATATCTTTTTTATTCCAACCGATAATTTATTTTTTATATTAATATTATCTTTATCTTTTTGTGTCATTACATAAGCACTCCTATTAATAATGAAATAATTATTGCAAATACAAAGGCAAAGACATTTCTTAATATAGTCAACTTTTTACCCATTTCTTTTAATTCAATTGGTAAAGTAACGATACCAACCATTGTTAAAGTAGTAACAAAAGCGGCTATTGGTGTATATGAAGCTCCCGCTTCAATTAAAGAACCTGCTAAAGGTAAAGCAACTAAACTAGGTATCATTGTAATCGCACCAAATAAGGCTGCTGCAACAATTTCCATAATGTTTTGATCAGAACCCAGATAGCTTTTAATTAATTCCGGTGGTATAAAACCAAATATTAACCCTATAAGAATAATTATAACAAGCATCATTGGTAATAAATTAACAAATTTTAATAAAGCCTTAGTTAAAGCCTTTTTCGCCTTATTTCTATCTTTAATAAAAGTATAAAATAATATACTGAAGGTTATAATATTTATAAATATTGCTACCATTATTGATCACCCGCTAAATATTTCATTAACTCTTTTTTTATCTTCTTTAATTCTTTTTTTAAAGAATAAGAAAAATTATTGTTTTTCCACTTTAAAACAGTCACTCTGATACTACCCATAAATATAGATGCAAATGCCTTTGGATTTATATCTTTTCTTATCTTTCCTTCTTTTATTCCTTTCTTAATAACATATATAATTTCTTGTTCCCTTTCTTTTTGATGTTCATTAAACTTCTCTTTAATCGCTGGGTATTCTCGAAACATCTCATCTTGAAAACTAATTATAGATAAAAAAGGATTCTTTTCAAATTTTTTAGCTTGTTCAATTATGATATCACTTAAAATCTTCAAGCCATCTGCATCATCATTAATTTCTAAAACACATTCTTGATCAAATACTAAATCAGTTAGTTGGTCAATAATATCTTTTTTTCCAGCAAAATGCCTATATAAAGCTGCTTCGGATATACCTAATTCTTCAGCAATACCCCTAACCGTCAATTTTGAGAAACCTTTTTCATATATTATTTTGAGAGCAGCCTTTATTGCCTCTTCTTTTCTCTTTTCAGTAGATTTTCTAATTTGCATATTAACATCTCCATAAGTTAGTTATCGTTAACTAATTAAACCATATATTCATCTGGATTTCAAGAAATACTTAAAAATTATTCTTATTTTAAAATAAATAACGCTCTCTTAATTTATAAAAATAATCTATTATGTTATTATAAAGTTATCAATAAAATAAATGGGTGATTTATATGGCATGGATTAAAATTAAAAATGAAGAAATAGCAGAAGGTAAATTAAAAAAATTATACCAAAAAATGGCTAATCCAATCGATAATAAAGTTGCAAACGTTTTAAAAGTTCATTCTCTTAATCCTAAAATATTAGAAGCACATTATAATCTTTACAAACAAATAATGTTTGGAAAATCAAATTTAACAAGAAGAGAAAGAGAAATGGTGGCAGTTATAGTCTCATATGCTAATTCTTGTGAATACTGAATTGAACATCACGGAGCGGCGCTCCAAAAGTTATCTAGAAAAAATAAGAATATCGTTAAACAAATTTTAAATGACTATACTAATGCTGATATTACTAACAAAGAAAAAGAAATGTTAAGCTATGCAGAAAAGTTAACTAAGCTAAACTCTAATATAAATAAAGAAAATATTGATAATCTTAAAAGCTTAGGATTAGAAGATAAAGATATTTTAGAATTAAACCAAGTTATAGCATATTTTAATTATGTGAATAGAATTGTTGATGGCTTAGGGGTTCAACTTGAAAAAGAAAGGAGGACAACAAATGACTGAAGAAAATAAATTATATATCCTGTGGACAAATGGTAGTGCTTTAACTTTTAAAAAGATGGTCAGTATGTATGCTTATAATAGCAAAAAAAATAACTGGTGGAATAATATAACAATTATAATCTGGGGTGAACCCTCAAAATTAGTCGCAGAAGACGAAGAAGTTCAAATACATATTAAAAAATTAATTGAATCAGGAATAATGATTTCCGCTTGCAAAGCATGTGCAGATGAATTAGAAGTATCTGATCATTTTAAAGAGCTTGGAATTGAAGTTAAATATTGGGGAATACCATTAACAGAAGTAATTAAATCTAAAAAAAATCTAATAACAATCTAAAATTTTATATGATTTTTTATCTAAAACAGCCAAGAAAACTCCATCTAAATCTATAATTTAGCAGGGGATGAATTGGCTATTTTAAAGATAATGTAGAGAATTATATCATCAATGGGAAAGCTATTAAAAGTAAAAATAATTACTTTAACAAAGAAATAACCAAATTACAGGCTATAAGAATGAAACAAACAGATTCTAAAAAAATTAAAGATACCAGTTAAATCAAGCAATTAAGAATCAAACGGAAAAACCATATTACAAATTATTTTCATCAAAACAGTAGAAAAATTGTTGATCTAGCTAAAAAAGAATCAAGTATCGAAAATGATAATTGGTGATATAAAACAAATTAAACAGCAAATGAACTATAATAAATCATTTATGCAAATACCAATGCAAGGATTAAAAGAATTAATTGAATATAAAGCTAAATTAGAAGGTATAAAACTAATAACATTTAATAAATCCTATACTTCTGATTGTTATGCTTTAAATTTAGAAGATTTAAATAAAGATAATTATAACAAATCTCGCAGAATTGAAGAGGGCTTTTTAAATCGAATATGGGGTTAACTATAAAATGCTGATGTTAATGGTTCGTTGAATATAATGCGTAAATGTTTGGATAAAAAAATATTCCTGAACTTGTTAATCAAGCTAGGGATAATGGAGTTGTGAATCTTCCATTAAGATTAAGGATAGCCTAATTTTAGGTCAAAACAGCTAAATATCAAACATCTTGTAAACTAACCTAGTAGTATAGATTGAAATTTAATCTATATGAAGTAGTTAGAAGTTCCATTTAAATCTCGTTTTTGATTTAGGTGGAGAGGTTCACAATAAATATCTTAAAATACTCTCAAAGCCCTACAAAATATTTTTGGGGAGCCCAACGCTGAATTAATTTTGTAGGGCTTTGAAATTTTTTATTAAACTTCTCTACTTACGGTATACATAACTATTATATTTTCTATAGGAGTATCGGCTTGAATATAATGTGCAGGGGCACAAATATAGCCTCCCCCTTAACCTAAAACTTCACAGCGCGATCTCGCTTCTTTTTTTACTTCACTAGTACTACCATAAGGTAGAGTATCTTGTAAATCTATACCACCGTGAAAACTAATCTTATCCCCGAAATTCTTCTTTATTTTCTTCATATTCATACCCTTTGCTTTAGGCTGTAAAGGATTTAATATGTCGATATTCATATCTTTTATTAAATCGGGAATAATATCATAGCTTGCACCACAACTATGATACATAATAGGAACAGAATAGCTTTTAATCACTATATTTAATCTCTGATGTCTGGGTAATATATATTTTTTCCATATTTTTTTAGAGATCAAAAGATTATTTTGCATTCCAATATCATAATATGTATATACTACATCTATCTTATCACCAGCAGAACTTAAAGCCTTATCTGCAATATTTGTAAATAAATCAGTGAATTTATCCATTATTGCACAAGGTATCTCAGGCCTTTCAATAAGATCAATTAAAAAATTTTGCATTCCATAAAACCCCCAAGATAATTCAAATATGCCTCCTAACTGGAAAAAAGGATATCTTATGTGATAACGTGTCTTTTCATTAATTTTATCTATTTTTTTACCTAAAGTTGAAAAGTTCCAATGTGAAATTTTTAGCCATCCATTCCAACTTTTTATATCTTCAAAAGAGTGAGCATCTGAAAGCGGATATTCAGCATATTCTTGATACACACCGCCTGTAAATTTTACTTCTTTTCGAATCAGACCAAACATATCAATATATGAACCTTCTTCCCTTTTAATAGGAGCGCGACCAATATAATGTGAATGTCAAATAATTATGGAGAAAAGTTGTTCAACAATATTCCCTAATATTAATTAGAGAATTATTAATAATATACATATAATCTGTATATTAATGAATAAATGCCGAAAATTTCGATTTTGTATTTTTATTCGCTTTTAGATTATCTTTTCTCTGTTTTCTAAGCGGTAACTTTTACCAGTCAAATTAAATATTTCACTGTGGTGCATAATCCGGTCTAGTATTGCTGTAGTTATTACCTGATCTCCTAAGACCTCAGCCCATTTACTAAAGCTCTTGTTGGAAGTAATGATTATTGAGGTTTGTTCATAAAAATCAATAATTAACTGAAAGAAGAGATTTGCTTCTGCCTTTGATACCGGCAGGTAACCAAATTCATCGATTATAACAAATCAGCCTTTTTAAGCTTATTAAATAAAGTTTGGCTCTTTTTGATAATCTCTTTTGTTTTTAACACCTTAATAAGATGGTCCATACTAATAAAGATTACTTTGTAACCAGCTGCAACTGCTTTTAGTCCAAGACCTTGTGTCATATGGCTTTTCCCTAATCCTGGAGGTCCTAAAAATATTAGATTAAAAGCCTGTTCAAGCCATTCGAAGTCTAAAAGCTGATTGATCTGTTTTTTAGATAAAGAGTTTTGAAAACTAAAATCGAAGTTTTCTAATGATTTATCATTATTAAGTTTGGACTTTTTAAAAGGCCTTTTGCTGCCTTACTTTGACTTCATGATTAAATAGTTCATAAAGGAGATCCTGATAGGACATTTGTTCTTGTTCAGCCTTGATTAGAGTATCATCAAGTATATCTTTAATAGCAGCCAACTTAAAATAGTTAATTGATTTTTTATATTTTCTTTTTTATTTATCACTTCACTCCCATGTAATTTTCATATTCCGATAGGCTTCTGACCTCTGTAAAGGACTCAGAATCGTCTTTTAATTCTATTTTAACAGTAGTTCTGTCTTCATTATCCCGCTCTAAATCGGGTAATTTTGCAAGATTTTCGCTAACAGACTTAAATTCAGTTGCACTCCATAGGTTATTGTCAATACAAAATTGGATTGTTTTTAATATTTCTTCTATCTTTTAATTGCAAGGTTTAATGCACGGTTTTTATGGTTTTGAACTTGGATAAGCCCGAATTGGACTAGATAACCCCTTTAGCATGTTCAAATAACTCCCGCGATGTCTTGAAATCAAACATTTTTCTAGGATAAGTATTAATAAATTTTTGTATATACTTAACAAAGTTTCTCGTTATTCCTTTAAAAGATTCTTATTTAGGAAGAAATCTTCTAATAAATCGGTTTGCATTCTCATTACTGCCGCGCTGCCAACTACAATAGGCATCACAGTAATAAACTTCAGTCCTCTTTATATTGCTTTTTGTAAAAGATTCCTCTATACGTTCATAATCATAAAATTATTTTCCATTATCGGTAGTAATGCTCTTAAAAGTCTCCCTAAACTTGACCACACCCATACGCCTTTCTATCCTATCTAAGCCTTTAATAAACGAATCCTGGGTCTTATCCGGTATCTTCTCGATAATCTCTATTATAGTTTTTCTTTCTGTTAGTACCAATAGGTAAGGATCATTACATCCTTTTTTACCTTCAACTAAGTTCATCTCAAAGTGGCCAATCTCAGAGCGATCATCGGTAGCTTCTGGACGATCTCTAATTGTTCTGCCTTCTTTATGCTGTTTTGTTTTTGTGTTTTCTTTTCTCTTGTTATCACTGTCATTGCCACAATTACCGTATACTAAGTCATCTCTGTCTATCATCAATACTCCCATTTCTATATAATTATATATAGTCTTATAGGATAAGCACATATCAAAACGATCATCATTTTTAATTTGTTCAGCTATTACTTCCGGTGAATATTTTTTGTTGACTTTCTTTTCAATAAACTGGGCTATTTCATGGTTTTTATCAATCTTTAAATTAGGTCCTTTGGCTGTAGCATTATTATCATAGACTTGCTGTGCTATCTCATAATCATATACCTCTTTATAACTGTCGTGTGTCCGTTTAAGAGTAATTTTACCTTTGTCTATTTCTCTACTTACAGTAGTTCGATGACAGTTTAATTCTTCTCCTATTTCTGTATAATTTTTGTTTTGATAGTTATAAAGATGAGCAATTATCTTTCTATCATCCAGAGTTAAGTGTTTTCCTTTGCTTTTTTCTGTGTTATAATTGTCTTGACACATGTCGGTTCCTCCTTGTTTTGTTTGGGTAGTTACTAACATTATAAAGGAGGTTACCGGTATGTGTCATATTTTTATTTGCCTTACGTGCATTTAATTATACAATTCAGCATATTTCTTCTATCGATAATTTTGTGGAAACTTTTAAGATTAAATTGTATTGTTCTCTGACATAACGAGGTTTTAACTTTCGTATTTTATCTAAAAAGACTTTAATGATTTCATATTCACCAAGTTGTTTAAGTGTCTTTTGATAAAGTTCCTCAATTTTTAAGCTGTGATCACGAAGGTGGTTATTATTTTGAACTAAATCGCCTTTTTTGGAAGAGAGCTTATGCTCGGCAATAATTTCTCCGGTTTTATTATCAACAATCTTAAGCTGGGATCCGCTGAGATCCATAGATTTCCAGATAAACAAATTTATTTTTACTGTAGGTACCCAAAGGGACAGTATATCGATTAGAACGGAACAAAATTGTATTGTCTTTTCTTACATTTCTTGTTATACTGTCTTTAGGTGATTGTTTTAATTTTACTTTGAGTACCGGTTTGAGGTGTGGTTGTTCTTTTTTAAACACTTCATCTGTTACTTTTTTATTGTACCATGAATATTGCTGTTACCTGTTCTTTCAAGCCAGTCTAGACATTTTAAATTAAATGAATCGAGATCTTCAAAGATACGATACTGTGCAAAGTTATATTTTAGATATTTGACCACCGATTCAATTCGTCCCTTGGACTCTGAATCACTGCTTTTACAGATAAAGGTTTTAAACTTTTTATGCTGTCGAAAGTCTTCAAAGTCAGCCGTGTAGATGATATCACCGTAGTTTTCACTTACAATTAAAAGGCGGTCCTGATCATAGACTATTTCTTTCGGCATTCCGTTAAAGTATCTAAAGGCTTTTTCATGAAAATTGATAAAATCAGTAGTTTTGGGTGGATGATCAAACCATTCTGCAAATTTATATCTCGACTTGGATAAAACTATAGCGATACAATACAGCCTTCTGTTGTTATTAAAACTGTCCTTTAAGATGATCGTACCTAGATCTACCTGTGCTTGATAGGATCACTGATTGCTTGATACTGTCTCACAAGGTTTTCTTCGGGATATCATGTTTATTTCTAATTTCGTTTACCAACCTTCTTAAATTACTGTATTTGATCTCCTTTTTCTGATCGGAATACCTTTCTAAAAGCCGGTCGAGGATCTAGCTTACCTTGTAATCACTGTGTGTTTTTAACATTATTAAGATATCTTCTTTATACTTATCAAGCTTTCGGGTTCTTCTTTTAGTTTTCTTTTGATATTTTGCATATTCTTGTGGGTTCATATTCCAGTATTTAGTGACTGTCTTGTAATCAATATCAAATTTTTTAGCAACTTGGAGTTTTCTTAGTTTATCTTCTTTTAATTGATGTATTTTACTGTACATTTTCCATCCTTCATTAGGGCTAGCCTCACTTTCTGATATTATATTATGATAATTCATAATAATACCAGAAAGTGGCTTTATTTCGGAAATGAGTTCTCCATTTTTGTTGAACATTTATTCTCCATTTCAGTTTAACACTTACAAATGTGATCTGCTTCTACTCCTCTACAATCTATACCTAATAGATCATATACTTCTGATTTTTTATCAACTTCAAGATAACTTTTTAATTTCCCCATGATTTCTGAAACTACCCATAAGGCAAAAGGGGTTCTATCTGGTTTAACTCCATTAAGAGTTTTATTCACTCTTTCATAAGGAGTAATACTCTCTTTATGAGGATAACCATAATGACTTTCAAGATACTTTTTTATATCAATTGAATCATAGTTATCCATTAAAAAACACCTTTCTTATTATTTCCTATCTATTTTATAATTAGGAAATTTTACACCAAAATTTTTAGCTCTATTTATCCATACAGGAATAAAGCTTTTTATCTTTCTTAAAACTTTTTGTTCATCAATAGTAAGCATTTTTCTATTTTTCATTATCACTTTTCCATTAATAATTACAGTACTAACATCATTACCATTTACATTATATACAAGACCACTGGGATTCCCATAAAAAGGTTGAAGATGTACCTTATCCATATCTACAATTACTAGGTCTGCTTTTTTGCCTAATTCAATACTACCAATTTTATCATTCATATTTAAGGCTTCTGCTGCTTTTCTGGTATTTAAACTTAATACTTCCCTACTCATTAACATATTAGAATCTCTGTGAAGAGTTCTCATAATACCTATCGCAGTTCTCATTCCTTCCCAGGGGGTCATTCTAATCCAATCGGTACCAAAACCAGTTTTTATATTTTTCTCCAAAGCATAATTTAATTTAGGATACTCATTGCCTCCTTTAGTATAAACTATTGGACAGTGCGCATATGATGCATTATATTTTTTAATAAGGTCCCAATCTTTTTTATCCATATAATGACAATGTGCTAATATGACTTCTTTTTTTAAGATACCAAGTGATTCTAATAATCTTATAGGAGTCATGTTATATTGTTTTTTTATATAATCAACTTCTAATTCAGATTGAGCACAATGCATGTGTAAACCAATATCAAGGCTTTCCGCTGCCTCCTTAGCTTTTTTAAGTAAACTTTTAGAACAAGTATCAGTTGCATGAGGACCAATTCTAAAATCAATAAGATCAGACTTGTCTTTCCATTTTTCTATTATATCTACACTATCTTTTAATCTTTTTTCACCAGCACTATAATTTCTTTCATATGAACCACTAATAAGTTTTGTCATATCAGTATCATATATTGTGTCTGAAACAATTGCTCTAATACCCACTTGGTTGGCTATTTGTGCAAACATATCCATTTTATAATAAAAATCATTAACTAAAGTAACTCCGTTTTTTATAACTTCAGTTAAACCTATTAAAAAAAGCCAATATAATTCTTCTTCAGTAAGTAATTTTTCCATTGGAAAGCCAACATTATAAAGGCCTAATCCCTTTTGTCCCTCATCAATTAAACCTCTAAATATAGCTCCTGCCACATGAGTATGAGAGTTTATTATACCAGGGATAACTACCATATCCTTCGCATCAATAACTTCATCATTTTCTTCTATGTCATAATTTTCTAAATCAGACTCAAATGCAATTATTTTATCTTCATTCAATATTATACTAGTTTCTAACAAAATATCATTTTCTTTATTACAAGTGAAAATTGTTGCATCTTTAATTATTGTATTGCTACTCATTTTTTCTCCTCCTTTTACCAGTAATCCTTAAAAATTTCTGAATTAAATATTACAATTAAGATGTGGTATTTTTTTACTTTTATGATATATTCTTTACTGACATTCTTTCTTTTAAGATCGGATTTATTAGAATATTTTCTTTATTAATACTAAGTTCACTCTTTATTTGATCTAATAACATTTGTCCTGCTCTTTGTCCTAACTCATACATTGAAAGATACATTGAGGTAAGAGGAGGTATTAAATATGATGAAAACTCAATATCATCATGACCAAAAATAGAAATATCTTCAGGTATTTTAAAACCCATTTCATTAATAGCTTTATAACAACCTATACTCATCAAATCATTGCCCAAAAATACTGCAGTTGGTTTATCATCTTGATTTAATATTTCTTTCATTTTTTTATATCCAGATTCTTTACTGAAATCTCCTTGTTTTATCCAATTATAATTTAACTTAATATTATGATCCTTTAAACATTTTTTATAGCCAAGAAATAAATGTCGGGCTGGTTGTGTATTTCTTTTTCCAATTATATGACCGATTTTAGTATGACCTTTTTCAATTAAATACTCAGTCGCTCTATAAGCAGACCCAACATCATCAATATTTAGAGTAGGATTTACTACTTTTCTTAAATTACTGGCAATTTCAACTATAGGAAATTCTTGTTTATTTATATTTTTAAAACTTTTTCTTACTTCTTTATTACACATTGAAATTATAATGCCATCTACATTTCTTTTTCTAAAAAGTTCAATTGCTTTTTTTTCTTCAGATGCATTCTTTTGGGTATTATAATATATTACTGTATATCCTTTCTCTTTAGCATAACTCTCTAAACCTGAAGCAAGCTCCGGATAAAAAGGATTTCTTAAATCAGGAATTAATAATCCAATCGTATATGTGCGATTAGTTACCAAACCTCTAGCTACTTCATTTGGTTTGTATCCTAATTTATCTATTATTTTCTGTACCTTGTCTTTAGTTTTATCACTAACATCCTTTTTACCATTTAATACTCGAGATACTGTTGTAATTGATACATTAGCCTTACGTGCAATATCTTTAATAGTGACTCCCAATTTTTCACCACCTTTATATCTAAAGCATAAAGAATTAATATTTTACTTTTTAATATTATCTCTACCTAAATTATTTTTATAATTTAGATGTAGATAGAGATATTTCAAATTTATTATTTTATTATGGTTTCTAACGCAATTTCCATCATTGTAGTAAATGTAGTTTCTCGTTCTTTAGAAGTAGTCTCTTCACCTGTCATAATTGAATCACTAACTGTGAGGATTGTTAAAGCATCTACTCCATATTTTGCAGCTAAAGTGAATAACTCTGCAGTTTCCATTTCAACAGCTAAAACACCATAATTTTTCCACTTCTTCCAGGCATCAGGATCATCGCTATAGAAAGAATCTGAACTAAAAATATTTCCTACATTTACTTCAATTTGTTTTTCTTCAGCAGTTTCATAAGCTTTTTTTAAGAGTTCAAAACTAGCAGTTGGAGCATAATTATCTCCATCAAATCTAGTTTGATTAATTTTAGAATTAGTACAAGCCCCTTTTGCTAATATAATATCTCTTAATTTAATATCTTCATTAAATGAACCACAAGAGCCAACTCTTATTAACTTTTTAACTCCATAATCTCTAATCAATTCATTAGCATAAATAGATATGGAAGGCATGCCCATACCTGTGCCTTGAGTAGAAACTTTCTCTCCTTTATAAATCCCGGTGTAACCATACATTCCTCTTACTTCATTATAGCATTTCACGTCTTGTAAATAATTTTCTGCTATAAATTTAGCTCTTAATGGATCACCCGGTAATAATATTTTGTCAGCTATATCTCCCTTTTTAGCTCCAATATGAATACTCATTTTTATTGCCTCCTTTAATAATTCTTTAATCTAAAAAGTAAAATAATCATATGTGTCTTCTTTAAAAAAACTTTCTACTAATTTAATATAATCACTCTTTTTAAGATTAGGTTGATAACTTTCAATAATATCTTTTGTTTTATAAGTTTTATTGACCATTAAATCAATTGCAGTCATAGCCAGTAATCTGGCTGGTTCAACATAAGCAGCATCTTTGTCTACTATATCAAATTCTTTAGTATGAGGAGCTCCTTTCACACCACCAACTTCTATAATTGTACCCGGCATAAGACTAGTAATATCTCCCATGTCAGAAGAGCCTTTAAAATGTCCATTGTTAACTATTTGCTCTTTGTTTACTAATAAATTAGCATTTTCTCTTATAACTTCCACTAATTTTTTACTACTTTTTTGAGGTAAAAAGCCTGGAGTATCTTCGATAACTACTTTACATCCCATGGCCAAAGCGCCTGCTTTTAATGTTTGGTTTATTTTTTTATTCGTATCTATAATAGAATCAAGGGTTTTTGCTCTCACATAAGTTTTCATATTAACAGTATCTGGTACAATATTAACATGGGAACCACCCTTAGTTATTATAGGATGTACTCTTATATTTTCTTCATCATTGAAACTTTCTCGCCAAGCATTAATACCGTTTAGTGCAATATTTGCAGCTTGTAAAGCATTCCGCCCCTTTTCTGGCGCACCTCCTGCATGGGAGCTTTTCCCAATAAATTGAACATTTTTAGATATAAACCCATTTGCCGAACCACCTAAGCCAAACCTTGTATTTAATATATCAGTGCCTACATGAGTTATCAAAGATAAATCTATATCATCAAAAGCTCCAATCCTAATTAATTCTGGTTTCCCAGCTAAATAAACCAATTTATTTTCTTTTTTCAATTGTTTTCTTTTTTCAATTTCCACATATTCTTCAGCAGGTGTAGCCATAAATACAATATTTCCATGTAGTTTATTTTGTATTTTAGAATTTACTAAAGCTAAAGATGCACCAACCATAGCTGTTAATTGAGCATGATGACCACAAATATGAGCAGCATCTGTTTCAGTATTACTAAATGGATGTTCTGGACATTGAAGGCCATCCATTTCCCCTAATATCGCTAAGGTTGGGCCTTCATATTTACCATGAAGTGTTGCCTTAACACCTGTTATGGCAAGATTAGATTCCACCTTTAATCCTAATTCATTAAAAACTTTTAAAACTTTGTCATGTGTATCAGATTCTGAAAACCCCATTTCAGGATTTTTATAAATATCAGTACCAAATTTTTTTATTTTATCTTTATTTTTATCTATCATCTTATTAATGTACTCTTTATATCTATTCAATGATAACACCTTCTTTATGAAACTTATAAATTATCTAACAAATTATAGACAAACTGATAAATATTAGGTTAACTTTTTTAATTCAAGAATAATATTTTGAATATTATTATATATCTTTCCGCCAACTTTATAAATAGCACCTACTGTAAAGTAATTCAATACTTTACTTTCACCACCTTCAGCATTAGGACCAACTCTCATATCAGAAGATAGCCCAAATATATTTAATTTTTCTTGATTTATATCATTTAACATTTGTTCAGTGAAAATTCCTATTTCAGAAGCAGTACCATCATCTACTTGAGCACCATCTAACATTACAATTAATACATTTGCCCAACTAACTCCTTCATAATCTTTTTCAAAAACATTAATAGCTCTTTGTCTATTACTTACTTCAATTTTATCTCCAACACTATCATCATTTTTTATTGAAAATTCTTCATGAGGTACAAATACTTCAAATCCTTCATCTCGTAGTTTTAAAGCACACTTTTCTATAAACTGACGTTGATATGTAGTAAAAAGGGGTCCAGCAAAATATATCTTAATTTTCATTATATCACCTTTTGTCTTAATATTTTTATATTAAATATTTACTAATTATCTTTTAGGTAAAAATACAAATGTAAATAAAAATCCTAAGAATGCGATTAAAGAAACTACCATCCACAATACATTATAAGAATAAGCTGCAATAAATCCTAAACCCATTGAACCTAGTGATATTCCTATATCAAATGCATTAGCATAAAATGAAACTGCTTGTGACCTTTCATTTAAGGAAGTTTTGTCTATTATTAAAGCTAGAAAGCTAGTATGTGTAGCAGAAAATCCAATTCCAAATAATAGTGCTCCTAATAATAAAAAGAATAGATTAGGTAATTTAGTTAAACTCAAAATTCCAAAACCAACCATTAACAAACCTGGTAAAACTATTAATTTACGCCCTAATTTATCTGATAAGTAACCAGCTACTAATCTTGATATTAAAGAACTAATTGAATATACGGTAAAAAATATACCAATATTTTTGATGCCTACACTTTTACCATGTAAAGCAATAAATGCATTTACAGCTCCTAAAGCAACCGTCATCGTAAATAAAGCAAAACTAGGAATCATTATTATACGATTTTTTAAGACATTTATTAATGTTACAGTATTAATATTATTATATTCATCAACAAATTGCGGAGCTTTTATAAACTTTATACAGGGTATTACTAAAAAACCAAATAAAGCTGTTAACCAGAAAAGAGGAATAAAACCAAAGCTATTTACAATTTTAATTGCTAAAGGAGGAGCAACTGCAATTGCTGAACCTCCTGCAATTCCATAGATACCTATTATGGTCCCCCTTTTATCTGGGTCAGTTAAATCGGCTAATAAGGTCTGGCTTGCTGTAATAAATGCTGCCAAACTTATTGCATGATAAATTCTAGCCAAAGTTAAAAAAATAAAACCAAAATTAAATAAATATAAAATAGGACCAGTCATCATTGTAAAACCTGCTATGTAAAGTACATACTTCCTCCCCTTTTTATCAGATAACCTACCAAAATATGGTCTTAGAAAAACAGCTGTCAAAGCAAACAAACCAGTTAAAATTCCAGCTGTCTTTTCATTACCTCCCAAAGATTCTATATAAAGAGGAAAAGTTGGTAATAATAATTGATAAGCAATAAAAAACAGAAAAGAACTTAATAATAATAGTAAAATATCCTTATTAATAAAACTTTTTAAAAAATATTTAATCTTATTATATATATTCATATATTTCATCCTAAATTTTTCATTATATTATCTACCTGATAGAAGTTTGCTGATATTATCTTCTTTAAAGTTCTTTAATTCTATTTTTTTTCTGATAGAAAAAATAAGCAGTATTATTATTGGCAAAGCAGATGGTATCATTAATATCAACTGAGAGGGAATAGCTTCAAATCCTTGCAATCTCATTGCTAATGAATCTGCAAAACCAAATAATAAACTAGCTACTGCTCCTCCCATTGGGGTACCCATACCAAATATATTAGCTGCAATTCCTAAAAAACCACGATTAGCTGACATATTTTCGGTAAACATTGTTAACTGACCTAAAGAAAGATATGCGCCAGCTAAAGAAGAAAAAATACCACTTAAAATAACTGCAAAATATTTGATCCCATTAACATTTATACCAAGGGTTTCGCTAGCTTCAGAATTCTCACCAACTGCTCTTAGATGTCTACCCAAAGGAGTCTTATATAAAAGTATATGCATAAAAATTATGATAACCCATGCTATATAAACGATCGGTGTATAACCACTTAATATCGTTCCTAAAATTGGAATGTTTTCAATCACTGGTATATTAATTGTATTAAAACCTACTATATTAGTATCTGAAAAAGCACCTGCAACATTAAACCAATCACGTAGTAAATAAACTGTTATTGCTAAAGCAAAGGCATTAATTGTAATTCCGATTAATATAATATGTGCTCTAAACTTCATAGTAAAAACTGCAAATAATAAGGATACTATTAGCCCTGATAATAATGCTGAAGCAACTCCCGCCCAGACACTACCAAAATAAAAACTTCCTACTACAGCAAAAAAAGCTCCTAATAACATCATACCCTCAAGGCCAATGTTTATTATTCCAGATAATCCCGTAACCATAGCTCCCATAGCAGCAAGCATAATTGGAGTGGCCATTCTTATAGTACCCTGTAATATGGAAATATCTAATAATTTACTAAGCATTTTCCTCCACCCCAGTTTTCTTTTTATCATTTTTCATTATTTTTTTCTTGATCTTCCAAACCCAATCAAACATACCTTCTGCAGCTATAAAAAAGACCATAATCGCTAAAAGAGTATCAGACAGCTGTCTAGGAATAGAAGTCATCCAATCAACTGTCATAGCTCCACTTTGGATACCACCATAAAATATCGCAGCAAATAAAGCACCAATTGGTGTGCCTTTACCTAACCAAGCAATCAATATACCGTTAAAACCTAGACCGGTAGGAAACTGTTCAACAAAACGGTAATGAACTCCTAAAAGTTCAACCCCACCTGCTAAACCAGAAACTGCCCCCGAAACTAACATTCCATAAAAGGCGGTTTTAATAGGGCTAATACCGCTAAATTCAGCAAAAGAAGATGCTTCTCCTACCATTCTGGTTCTAAATCCAAAAGTAGTTCTTTTAAATATAAACCAAAAAATAAAGGCAAATATAATAGCAATAATCAACCCAATTGATACTTGTGAAGTATCGGTTAAACGAGGGAGTCGGGCTGATTCAAACACTTTTGGAGTTTGTGGAGCCATGGGTGTTTCTCGTAATGGATAATTAACAAGATAACTCGTAAATAAAAACGCAATGGCATTAAGCATTATGGTAGTGATAATTTCATTAACATTAAATTTAAACTTTAATATTGCTGGTATCATAGCATATAATGCTCCTGCTATTACTGCAACTAATAATGCTAAAGGAATATGTATTATAGAAGGTAATCCTTCAATTGTAAAACCGGTCCAGGAAGCTGCTATCGCTCCCATAAAAAGTTGTCCCTCTACCCCAATATTAAAAGTACCTGTCCTAAATGCTATGAGCACTGCAAGACTTGTAAAGATAAGGGGAGTAGCATTTTTTAATGAATTCATAATATTAATTTGACCTACAAATGCTCCTTGAAACATCATTATATAAACATTTAAAGGATTATATCCACTCGAAATCATAAAAATAGATCCAATAATTAAAGAAAGCAAAAAACTTAGTAAAATAATAATAAAAGGACGCCAATTTATACTATTTATATAGTGTTTCAATTAGTTTACCTCCTCTACTCTCTTATCATTTAATGTATCGGGTACTATACCTGCCATTAAGAGTCCTAATTCTTCTTCATTAGCCATATTGCCATGTACTATTTTAATAATTTCACCTTCATACATTACAATTATTCGGTCACTTAATGACATAATTTCATCTAATTCAGTTGATACTAATAATATTGCCTTGTCTTGATCTCTCGCTTCTATGATCTTTTGATGGATAAATTCTATACTACCTATATCGACACCTCTAGTTGGTTGAGCTGCTATTAATAAATCAGGATTTTCTTCGATTTCACGTGCTACGACAATTTTTTGCATATTTCCTCCCGACAAAGAATCAGCTTTATTCTTTCTGCCAGAAGTTCTAATATCATATTTATCAATTAATTTTTCTGAAAATTGACCTATTTCATTAAAATCAAAAATTCCCATAGAAGCAAAGGGGCTTTTATTATGAGAGGTTACAATCAAATTTTCTTCAATAGTAGCATCCAAATTTAATCCCCTTTCAATTCTATCCTCTGGAATATGACTTATACCGGAATCTCTTATCTTTTTAGGTGGAAATTTATTGATTTTTTTATTTCTAATTTTAATAGACCCTCTATCTATTTCTCTCAGACCAGTAATAGCTTCAACTAATTCTGTCTGACCATTTCCTTGGACTCCAGCAATACCTAGTATTTCTCCTGGCTTAACATTAAAAGATATTTGATTTACAGCTACTAAACCTCTATTATCTGTTACAATCAGATCTTTAATTTTAACAATCGGCTCTTTTTTTGACAAAATTGTTTTTTTGTCTATTCTTAACAGCACTTCTCTCCCTACCATCATTCTGGCAATTTCATTTTCATTAGTCTCAGAAGTTGGTTTTGAACCAGCTAATTTTCCTTTTCTTAAAACAGTTACTGTATCAGATATTTCCATTACTTCTCTCAATTTATGAGTGATAAAGATTACTGTTTTACCTTTATCAACAAGAGTTCTAATAACTTTAAAAAGTTCATCAGTTTCTTGAGGCGTTAATACAGAAGTAGGTTCATCTAAAATTAATATATTGGCTTTACGGTAAAGTGTTTTTAAAATTTCAACTCTTTGTCTAATTCCTACAGAACAATCTTGAATTTTAACCTTAGGATCAATATTTAAACCATAAAGATTAGAAATCTTAACTACGCTTTCATATTCTTCATTTTTATCAATAAAATATTTATTTTTAGTAGGTTCAGAACCAAGACATATATTTTCAACTATTGAAAAAGAAGGGATCAACTTAAATTTTTGATGCACCATACCTATACCCATTTCTATCGCATCATTACTAGATTTCATTTCCAATTTTTGTCCATCTATTTTAACAGTTCCCTTATCTGGTTGAAATAGACCATATAAAGCATTCATTAGAGTAGACTTCCCAGCACCATTTTCGCCTACTAATGCATGTATTTCTCCTTTTTTTACTTTTAAGTCAACAGAATCATTAGCTACTACACCAGGAAAAGTCTTTGTGATATTGAGCATTTCTACTGCATAGTCCATAATTATGCCTCACTTTCTACTTGTATATATTAAAATTTGAATAAAGGGCGGTAAAAACCGCCCTGCATTTATTATTCAACATCCATTTCCATAGGGTCTGTTACAACAATTTCACCATCTATTATTTTTTGTCTATATTCCTCAACTGCAGCCATAGCTTCATCCATTCTAGCAAATTCTTGGTGATTTTCTAAATCAAGAATATCTGAATATAATCTACAAGGTCCGACAGCATTTTGTTCTAGTCCAAATACTTTTGTACCTGATTTTAAATCTTCTTCAGTTACATCTTCAATAGTTTCAAATACAGCTACATCAACCATTTTCATCATGCTAGTTATCATATTATCAAAGGCAATATAACATTGATCTGAATCTACCCCGATTACATATTTATCAACTTCTTGTGCTGCTGCTATTACTCCTTCACCAGTTTTCCCGGCAGCATGATATACAATATCTGCACCATTTTGATATTGCGACATAGCAATTTCTTTACCATTACCAGGATTATCCCAAGCACCTACATATCCAACATTTAATTCAGCGTCTGGGTTTACAGCTAAAATACCTTCTTTAAAACCTATTTCAAATCTTTTGATTAATGGAATTTCCATACCACCTACAAAACCAATTTGATCTGTTTCAGTTAATTTACCTGCCATTACACCAACTAAAAAAGATCCTACATGTTCTTTAAACATCAAGCTAGTTACATTAGGTTGATCAGAAACCGAATCCACTATAGCAAATTGAGTATCTGGATAATCTTGCGCTACATTATTAGTAGCATCTAGCATTGTAAATGAAACAGTTATAATTAGATCATGCCCAGCTCTTGCCATCGCTCTTATGGAAGGTTCAAACTCAGAAGGGTTAGCTGGTTCTACATATCTAGTTTCTACCCCTAATCTATCTTCCGCCCAAGTTAAGCCCCGATAAGCAGAATCTAGAAATGATCTATCTCCTAATTCACCTGATAAAACTAAAGCAATCTTTTTTGTTTCTGCCTGTGCATTTTGACCAATACTTAATACAACCATGACCATTAAAATAAATACAGCAATTACAGTGATAAGTCTTTTACTCATTTTTTTCCTCCTTATTATTTTAAATACTTCTCTATCCTATAAAACAATGTAAAACATTGCCTCGGGACCTATTATAATTTCTTATATGTACTATTTTGATTGATGAATTATTAACTTTTCAATGTATCTATAAACATTTTAATAAATAATTTATCATTTACTTCAACAGCTATTTCTGCATTTGCTTTTTTTTCAGACCAAATACGAGAATCTACGAATGTTGTACCTAAACTTTCCTTCCCTTCAGTTTCTACAGATAAAAAATACTCTTTAAAATTTAGTATGTCATCATAAACACTAGCTCCTATAGCTAAAGGATCATGTAAAGCAATACCTCCATTTTCAATTCCTCCAGGCATTATTTCAAGTGCTTTACTCATTAATTCATAAACAAAGTTTATTGTTCTTCCTTCTTCTTTTTTAAGTTTATGAATTTCTTTTTTCTTTAATATAGTTTTCATGGTTACATCTAATCCCACCATTTTTAATTTAATCCCGGAATTAAATACTACTTTAGCTGCATCGGGATCAACATATATATTAAATTCAGCACTTTTAGTAATATTTCCAGGAGAGAATACTGAACCCCCCATGAATATGATTTCTTCTATCTGTTTAAACGCTTTTGGTTCTAATATATATAAAATAGCAAGATTAGTTAAAGGTGCTAATGCTACAATACTTATTGGTTTTTTTGAATTCAATAATATATTTTTTAACCACTCCACAACTGTTAGATCTATTTCCTTTATTTTAGGTTCAGACAAATTAAGATTAGCCATCCCGTCAGAACCATGTACAATTTCTGCGGTCAAAGGTTCTCTTTTTAATGGTCTTGTAGCCCCACTAATAACAGGAATATCTTCCCTATTTATTATTTCTAATATTTTTAAGGCATTCTTAGTTCCAATCGATACTGGTACATTTCCACCAACAGTGATCAATCCTTCAACATTTATTTTTTTAGATTTTATAGCAAATAAAATGGCTAAAATATCATCTATACCAGGGTCGGTATCTATTATTATATTTTTCATACTTTCCTCCTTTTTAAATCATTTAAAAACACTGTATAAATATAATTGAAATATAAATAATGCATATAATTTTATATTTATAATTATATATTTTTTTAATATTATTATATAAAATTAAAAAAATAAATTAATATAATTAATTTATTTATTTCCGAAAACGTTTTCAGTTATATTATATAAGTTTTAGCTAATAATTTCAATATTATAACTTGCTCTAAAACAATAATAACTCTTATATAATCTTTATTACTTAACTATACTTTTATATACTTAATTTTCAAAAAATTTTTAAGATTTTCATGTAATTAATATATTGCATAACTATATAATTATGCAATATATATGAAATAGTGACTGAAATTAGTATATTTTAACAAATAATATTTACATTCATTAAAATTTTGTTTTTATCAACATTTAAAATTATATAGAAAATTTAAATATTTCAAATAACTCTTTAAAGAGTTATTATATAAATAAACAAATTTCATAGAAAGAAGACTTGTTTTGACATTAATTATAGGGCATAAAAAAGACTTCACCCCTATTTTTTAATAGCAAATAAATATACACAAAAAAAGAGGTGAAGCTAATAATTACATTCAACAAATGGGTTATTTTTTCTAATAAAATCTCATCAAACTTAAAGAAAAAACAAGATTAGAAATGCTTTTTGAAAATATTGACTTATCTAAAACCACTAATAATTTATCCAATAACTCTTAAAAAATCCCAATGGATGCTCTATTAAAACAGTTATTAGAGTTCTATAGATCAAAAGAATTTAAAATATTCCTACCAGAGCTACCTTAGTTCACAGATTTAAGCTTGATTTAGTCTTTAGTTATTTTTGTAGTTTTGGGTTTTACGTAAAAGTGTCCAGTAAGGCTACCATGTAGCATTACTTTGAAAAATTAGCTAAATCTAATTGTTTGGAAAAATCTTATCTTAAATTAGTGAATAAAACAAATCAATTAGATTTACTTGACTGTGAAACAAAAACTATTGATGCTTTTAAAATTAATATCATATGAAAAAGCTAAAACAAAATCTCATTTGGATAAAAACAATCTTGATACCCCATAAATATGACAGCTTTAAAAACTAAACAACCTTGTCGGCTGGAAAGAACATTTAGCCATTGATACCAAAAGTGAACTCCCATTTACTGTTAGAACAGCAAACAAAACTGACTGAAATCAGTTTCTTACTTAGGTAAAAATGTTAAGAGAAATATTAACTGGTATTAAGGATGAATAACCTAATTATTGGACTATGGACTCAGGTTATGATTTTAATCATATCTATTAAAATATACTTTTTGATTACAATGGACAGGTTGTAATACCTATCAACATAAGAAACACTAAACAGCCCCCAATGGATATCCGATTTTAATGTTACTCCCTGCTACAGTGCTGGCCATAAGATGGTTTACTGGAGACATTACAAGGGTGTTAATAAATTTAGATGTCCTGATGTATTCATTAAAGTAGGTTGTATCCATGGATCTGCCTGGTGTATATATAATTCTAATTTTGGTCATGTAACTAAGTCGAAACCCAAAGATAACCCGAGATATATTTTATCCACATATAGAGGATCTAAAAACTGGCATAAGATATATGATAAAATTACAAGCGTGGAAAGAACTTTACCAGGTTAAAAGAAAGTCTGGGCTTAAAAAATGTCAGAGTCAAGTGTAAAAAGAAAGTTAAAGCCTATATTTTATTAAGCTGTATTAGTTTAATAACTCCAAGATTACAGTATAAATTTTAAACAAACAAAAAAAGGAAATAGCAGCATAATTTAATCTTTTATTAAATCTTTACAAAAGTTCATAAGATAAGTAGATCCTAATTTAGCTGGTATAATCTATAAATGAGTAAATTAGATAATATTCATATTACTGTTAGATAAAATTTCACCTTATCTATAAACAATATTTTTGATTATCCAAAACTGCATTTTTAAAAGAATTTCAGATAACAAAATGTTGGTTTTTAACGAGCATTTTGTTATTCTTTAAATTAATTATAAGGAAAAAGGCAAGGATCTCCACATGGACATTTGAAATTATCAATAACAATAGGTTCTTCTCCTTTAATATTTCTTATTAATTCTATGATTTTATCTAATTCTTTTTTAGAACCTTCTATAATAAATGATTGGCTTCCTTCACTACCTCCAACTCCACCAGCAGCTGCGTGAATTACTTCCACTTCAGCTAAATTTTTAAAAGCCTCAATTTCCGTGTATAAATTTCCATAATTAATACTCATCATACCAACTTTTTTACCCATTCCTTTATCTAATATATCTATACCCATTAAATTTGCAGCCTGAGGCACAGAATATATTAATTTTTCTAAACCTACTGGTAATAATAATTTTGCTCCCCTTGCATTAACAATAGGGAAAGCTTTACCAATAGTTCCAGCCTTATTATCGGCTAATAATATACCGATATTACCCTCTCTATCAAGAGCATTGCCTCCTTTAATAAAAACATCACCATGGTCAAAATCTTCAATAACTATTTTCCAGTCTTCATCTATTTCCTTTCCATTAGCAATCACTTTATATGGTATACGAGTATTTTTATCTGTTACACAAGCCTTTCCTCTGTGAATAACTCCGGCTGGATATCTATTTTTATCTATTAACTTATTATTTGTAATTTCTTCATAGATAAAAGCATTTGTCGTCCCACCAGCTATGATTATTAACCCTTTATTAAAAGCTTTTTGAATATGAGGATCTAAAGCAACGCCCTTGGCAATTAACCTTTTACTTTCACTAACATTTAAAGTTATAAATATTTTTTCCATGTCCTCACCTCGATATTTTTTTTTAGATAATTAATAAAAGTACATTTATATGAATATAATATCAGAAATTTCTAAAAAAGTATAATATATTAAATAATTTATATATATACATGTTTTTATATTAAAATAAAAAAATGACTCCTTAAGAGTCATAAATGGCGGGAACGTGTGGGAATCGAACCCACCAAAGGCCGGTCTGCCGACCTCCCACCGGATTTGAAGTCCGGGGTGTCCACCATGGACACAGCCGCTCCCATATTTAATTTTCCAGAAACTATTATACTATATAAAAGTTGATTTGTAAATTATTTAGTCAAAGTTCTTTCTTCTCCAACTCTTTTTGTTATATTGTTTTGATCAAAATATTCTAATAAAGCCAAAGTATACTTTCTACTGCTGTTTAATTTATCTCTAAATTCCGCCAAAGTTATTGTTTCTTTTTGTTCTAAATGGTTTATCAATAAATTTTTTGCTTTTTTTACAGCCGAAGATAAAAAATATAAATCCTCTTTTATATGAAGGATCTCTCTATTGTCAACTAAATATTCAAATACTTCTTCTTTTTTTGAACCTTTTCTAATTATCTCTTCCACATTAGGTGGCATAAAAAGATCTTTTTGAAACTCATTTAAAATTTCTTCTTTTAACGCTTTTTCCTTTTGATTTAAAACTACTTCATATTCATATTTTTTTACATATGATCCTTTAACCTCAATTTCATCTTTATCAACTAAATCATTTAAAAACTTATTATACTCTTTATTATCAAGCTCTAAAAAAAGTCGAGTTCTTAATTCTTCCTTAGATAAACCAGCCTTTAATCTATTTTCATTATGAAATTTATCAAGAATCTCTAATAGTTCATTTTCTAACTCTTGGTAATTATTAATATGAATCCAGGTTTTTTCATTTCCCCTTGTAAAATATTTAACTTTATTATCATCAATTAATTCTTGTAAAATTTCCTTGATTTTTTCTTTTCTTATACTAGTCTTTTTGATTAAGTATTCATAAGTTACGGTTTTATCTTTAACCAATTCACAAATATACTCTACCCGTTCATTATTATCTAACTCTTCTTTTTTCTTTAATTCTTCTATTTCATCCTCTTTAAATCTTTTTCTTAAATGAGGGTGAGTATCAATAATATTGCCACCCCCTATTGTTGTCATAGGAGAATATCTTCTTATCACATAATTCTCATTATAACGGGCTACAACTTCTTCTTCTAATCTATATTGAACTAATCCACTTTCTCCGGGTAATAACTCTTCTTTATTTAATAAATATAAGCGGCCTATAACTTCTTTT
>Ga0209925_1000014_pt1 | contig 80201 bp, 74 predicted proteins | sample SalPonR2_A_D1_MG_FD_185702 | JGI IMG/M metagenome (GOLD analysis project Ga0209925, IMG submission 185702) | Salt pond soil microbial communities from South San Francisco under conditions of wetland restoration - Salt Pond MetaG R2_A_D1_MG... ... | reverse complement strand
ATGGCAAAGTAAAAAGTTCAAGATCAAGGCGCGCAAAATCCCGAGGAATGCAGCGTACTTAGCTGTACGTGAAATTCCGAGGGATGCAGCGCAACACAGATATTGGACTTTTTACGAAGCCATCAAAATTCAGATTTGACAGGCGGCATGCTTTTTTTATATGAATTTGCTCTTTATATATTTTTAAACCCAATCGCCATGTTAGCCGTCTTATGCAGATAGCCCTCGAACCCAAACGAACCAAACATATCGAAGCCGGCATCCACCTCCAGCAGACCGCTTTCTGGGGGCGGCTGAAAAAGCAGCAGGGCCGTCAGGCAAGGGCCTTTGATATTTTAGAGGAAAATTTCAAGAATAAAGGGGCGCCTGGCATCCGTTTTACGCATGAGCTGGCCAAACGGGAGAGCGCCAGGGCCAGCCGGGACATGCTGGTGGTTATCCGCTCCCTGGGGCCGGATGCGGATATGGCATATGTCCCGTTTGGACCGGAGTGGCTGCCGGATGAAGAGCGACGGGGACAATGGCTGGAGCTTCTTTCCGAACAGATCCGGCCGCATTTGCCGAAAAGCTGCGTTTTTATTCGCTACGACCTGCCCTGGGAATCGCCATGGGCAATGGATAAAACCCGGTATACCGAAAATGCCGTATGGCTTGGAAAGCCGCGGACCGGTGTCCGGGAGATGCGCATGAACTTTGATACCAAGCACTGGAATCTTCGAAAAGCGCCCACTGACCTTTTGCCCACAGATACGGTAATCCTTGATTTAAGTACCGACCGGGATCGGCTCTTAAAAAGAATGAAGCCCAAGACCCGCTATAATATCCGGCTTTCCGCCCGGAAAGGGGTGCGTGTCCGCGAAACCGGCATTAAGGATCTCCCCGCCTGGTATGATATTTACTGCGAAACGGCGGGCCGGCATGGCATGATGCTCAATGATTTAGACTACTTCAAAGCTGCGCTGGAAGTAAAGGCTTCGGACTCGGGCTCCCCGGCGAGCATCCATTTACTGCTGGCCGAAGTCGATGAAAAACCGGTCGCCGGTATCATGCTGGCGATTGCCGGCAATCGGGCGACCTACCTTTACGGCGCCTCATCACAGAAAAAAAGCCATTACATGCCCTCCTACGCCGTCCAATGGGCGGCCATATGCAAATCAAAAGCGGCGGGATGCAGGGATTACGATCTTTTCGGCATTTCCCCCCATCCGGATCCGTATCACCCCATGTACGGCCTTTATCGCTTCAAAACCGGATTCGGCGGCGATATGATCCACCGCCAGGGATGCTGGGATTACCCCTATGACAAATCCCGGTATGACCTCTACAGGGCCTCTGAAATGGCGGGGCCGTCCTTTGTCACCTGATCGGCATCCTGGCGCCGCAGTCATTTTGAAAAGCGAAGGCGGCGGGGCATTTTGTTTGTAAAAGATTTCTCGCTGCCGCTCGAAATGACAATGCGGATGTTTTTTAGACCTAAATTGAGCGATTTTCAAGTTTGACAGTCTCGTAAAAAGTCGATTTTGGGATGGCAAAGTAAAAAGTTCAAGATCAAGGCGTCGCAAATCCCGAGGAATGCAGCGTACTTAGCTGTACGTGAAATTCCGAGGGATGGAAGCGCAACACAGATATTGGACTTTTTACGAAGCCATCGGGGATTAGAACCCCTTTAGCGCATCATCTTTGGTCGGATAAATATCAATGATGCGATTCATTCGGACCAGCTCAAAAAGCCGCTGAACATTTTTTTGAACCCCGCAGAGCTTCAACTCCCCTCCCCGGTCGCCCAACTGTCGGAGGCAGGATAGAAGCGCCCCGCATCCGGAGCTGTCAACGAATTCCACCCGGGAAAGATCGAGCACCACTTTCTCATAATCGTTCAGGGTTTCAGCCATGCTTTTTTTTAGCTTTTCGCTGTTGCTTGCATCCAGGGCTTTTTCTTTGAGGTCCACAACGGCAATATCGACATACGTATTGACTTTAAGCTTGACTCCCATTGGCTCACTCCAATCGATGATTACTCCTGTTCATGGCCTGTCTTGAATTCCAATAAAAACCGTCAACACCAGCGTATCCGCATACAGGCGCAGTTTTGCCCATCCCCGCCTCTTGAATAGGTGATCTCCTCTACTGATTTTTCGATTATATAAACGCCCATTCCCCCCTCTTTTGGCCTGTCGAGCGCTGGGGCGGGGACCGCATCGGGATCAAACGGTTTGCCCCGGTCATAGAAAGAAAATGTCATCTCCCGGGGGTAGGCAACCGCTTCCAGCCGGATGGGATGGCCCGATTGGTTTTCATAGGCGTGGCGGATGATATTGGATGTCAACTCTACGGCCGCCAGTTCTATTCCAGCGATACGTGGTTCGTCCGAGGCCCGGCGCATGTATTTTTTGCCGAATATCCGGACACAACGCCGGACCCGCTGCAGTTCGTCCAGGCGGCTGTCAAAAACGAACGTCTGCCGGCCCAGGAGCTCCAACGGCACGGAATCAGCGTCGATTTTAATGGCAATACAGGTAAAATCGTCCGCAAACTCAGCCGTCCCTGAAAAATTGACAACCTCGGCTTTTACCGCCTGGATCAGATCATCGGGCGGGTCGGTGCCATGGGCCGTCATAAAATTAATCAATCGTTCTTCGCCGAACAGCTCCCCCGAGCGGCTCCTGGTTTCGGTAAGGCCGTCTGAATAGAACAGGAAGACATCGCCCGCTTCAAAAGTCGTATTGAATTGGCGGAACGGCTCTTTTTCGGGAAAGCCCAGCGGCATGTTGCCCCCCCTTAACAGGCTGACCCGGCGGCTCCGATGATGAAAGTGCAGCGGCTGGACATGGCCGCAATCGACATATGTCAACCGGCTGCTTTTCGGATAGAACCGCGCATAGAAAAGGGTGACGAACGATTCCAGATCCTGCAGCTCGTCGATCATGTGGCTGTAGACGGTATCCACGATTTCTTCGGGCTCTATAAAGACGCGGCCCTCAGTGGAAAGCCGGGTTTCATTGACCACACGGAGAAGATGGCTCTTTAGTGCGGCCCCCATAAATGCGGCACGGATGCCTTTGCCCATAACATCGGCGACCACAAAATCCATGGATTGGGAATCCATCTGGATGAAGTCGTAAAAATCCCCGTCGATTTCCTGGGAGGGGATCGTCATATGGGCGATCTGAACCCCCGGGAAATCAGTCGGCGGCTTGCCCAGCAGAAGGGACCGCTGGATGCGGGAGGCGACATAGATCTCGTTTTCCCTGGCCTGTCTGAGGCTCTCTTCAGCCTCCCGCAGACGAATCGTCTGCTCGAACGAATGCACGGCGTGTGAGACGAGTGCGGTTATCTGCGAGGCTTGAAACGGTTTGACGATATAGTCAAAAGCCCCGTGTTTCATCGCATAGACGGCATCGGCGACCTCGTCACTGGCGGTCAGCATAATTGGGGAAAGATCCGGATATTGCCGGTTGATGTAGTCCAGGCATTCAAGTCCGTTCATTTCCGGCATCTGGATATCGAGTATCACGGCACAAACGGCGCCCGAAAGATGCCCGATCACTTGCCTTCCGCTGGAGACGGGTATCGGCGTAAACCCCGCCTTCTCAAGTGTTCGCTCCAAAATTTTCAGCGTGGTCAGATCATCATCCGCAATGATCACTTGCCGGGGCTCTTCCGGCGCGTATGCCTGCTCAATGGTATGCTCCTGTTCCATACGCTATTTCCGACGCCTATCATCATTGAATAGTTCGGCCCTTCTGACGGCTTCCCGCCCGAAACGCTCGGTAATGGCATCAACCGCATGATCAAGGGCCTCCCATTTCAAAGCGTCCGTATCCGGCTCGCCAAACAGGGACATCTGAACGGGGCCTTCCTTTTCAGATAAATCCGAAGCCCCCAAACCGATCAGGCGAACCGGCCGGGTGGGTCTATAGTTATCCAAAAGCCCGCAGGCGGTTTTAAAAAGCGTCTCGGAAGACCGCGTATGGCGGCAAAGGCCGACCTGACGGGTCACCTGGGAGAAATCGGCGTGTTTGACCTTCAGCGTTACCGTCTTCGCCCGCAGATCGTGCCGGCGTAGCTGACGGCTGACATCCTCGGCATGCTTCAGCAGGTATCGCCTCAAACGATCCCGGTCCCTGGTATCCACCGGAAGGGTTTGCTCGCTGCTCAGGCTTTTTACCGGACGAACCCCCTTGACTTCCGAAGGATCAATGCCCGAAGCCAGCTCTGCCAAACGCTGGCCGTACTTGCCGAACCGCCGCACCAACTGTTCCGTCGAATATTTTTTGACGTCCCCTAACGTCCTTATCCCCAGCCGTTCCAACTGTTTACGGTTTTGACGCCCCACGCCCGGCACTTTGGCGACCGGAAGCGGCCCTATAAAATCGTCAACCGCCTCAGGCGGGATAAGGGTCAGGCCGTCGGGCTTATCCATGTCAGAGGCGATTTTGGACAGAAACTTGAGCGGGGTGATGCCCACCGAACAGGTCAACCCCAGCTCCCGGCGGATTGCCTCCTTGATCGCCCTGCCGATTTTTTCAGGACCGCCATGGAGCCTATCGCACCCGTTGATATCCACGAAGGCCTCATCAATGGATACCTGTTCAATAACCGGCGAAAAGCGGGAAAGGATGAGCATAACCGCCCTGGAGAGTTCCTTGTAACGCCGGCGCCGCGGCTCCAAAAAAACGCCTTGCGGACATTTCCCCCTGGCCTCATACATGGGCATGGCCGAATGCACCCCGTATTGCCGGGCTTCGTAGCTTGCCGCGGATACGACCCCCCGACTGCTCATACCGCCTACGATAACACACGCACCGGAGAGCCCCGGGTCGTCCAACACCTCGACAGAGGCAAAAAAGGCGTCCATGTCAACATGTATGATCATAGGCCTCCAGATTTTAGGTAGGGGATATTGGATTTTTGCATATAGATGCTTGGCCCCTCCTCAATCTACGAAAACAGACACATGGGCGAATTGATTCACATCGACCAGCCCCCTGTCGGTGATTTTCAACTCCGGGATAACGGGAAGCGCCAGGAATGAAAGGGTCATGAACGGGTCCGGCAGACGACAGCCCAAAGCCTTAGCCGCATCGATCAGCCGATCCATCTTTTGGCGGACCGTATCAAGCGGCTCTGTGGACATAAGCCCGGCGATGGGAAGCGCCATATCCGCCTTGATCAGACGGTCGCAAACCACACATAGCCCGCCCTCCATAGCGGCCACATGTTTGACCGCCGTCTGCATATCCCCGTCATTTGTCCCCACGACGACGATATTATGCGAATCATGGGCAACGCTGGATGCCAGGGCGCCGCGTTGGAGGCCAACCCCCTTGACAAAAGACTTGCCCATATTCCCCGTTTTTTGATGACGCTCCACAACGGCAATTTTAAGAATATCATTCGACGGATCCGCCTCGGCTAATCCATCGGCCTGTTTGATATCTATGATTTGCTGCCGGGTAACAATCTGATCCGGCACAAGCTCTATAACCCTGGCCCTCCGGCCGCTTGCCGGTATCCGGAAATCAAGGTGTTCAAAATCCACATGCATGGCAGATGGACAGGCATCTGCCGCCGGGGCCCCGATATCGGGATGCATCCGGCCGTTTTCCGCCACCAGAACGCCGCCGGCATAGACCTGTTCAGGCACCAGATGGGTTAAATCCGATGCCACCACCATATCTGCCCGCATTCCCGGGGCGATGGCGCCGATACGGGGCAGTCTGAAATATCTGGCCGGATTAAGTGTGGCCATCTGAATGGCGGTCACTGGGTCCACGCCGGCATGAATGGCCCGCCGGAGGATTCCATCGATATGGCCCTCATGACAGATTTCCTGCGGATGCCGATCATCGGTACACCACATCAGCCGGTGCGCATTTTGCGGCGTCACCACAGGCAGCAAATCATCGAGATTCTTGGCGCCGGTACCTTCACGTATCATAATGTGCATACCGGCGGCAAGCTTCTCTCTTGCCTCTTGTGCTGAAACGCATTCGTGGTCACTGGCAATTCCGGCCGTCAGATAGGCATTCAGGGCCTTGCCGGAGAGCCCGGGGGCATGGCCGTCAACCGGTTTACCCGCCCTGCCTGCCAGCGCGATTTTCTCCATTACCTGCGGATCACAGTGAATAACTCCCGGAAAATTCATCATTTCAGCCAGGGCCGGCACACGGGGCTCCGAAAAAAAAGGGGCAAGCGCCTCGGCATCCAGACGAGCTCCGGAAGTCTCCATGTCTGTTGCGGGCACGCAGGAGGGAAGCGCAAAAAATAGATTCATGGGCTGTCGTCGTCCCTGGCCTAACATATATTCGATGCCCTCAACGCCTAATACATTGGCGATTTCATGCGGGTCACAGACAAGGGAAGTGGTTCCGCACGGCAAAACCGCCCGGACAAATTCAGAAACATCTGTCATTGAGCTTTCAATGTGGACATGGGCGTCGATAAAGCCCGGAACGACAAAGCGGTTGCCCATATCCACCCGCTCTTTGGCCTCATAGGGCCCAAAACCCACAATGTATCCGCCGGATAAGGCGATATGACGGGATTCGATGGCACCGGAGAACACATTGATGAGCCGGGCATTTTCAAACAGCCGGTCAACCGGCCTGTCGCCTCTGGCGGCAGAAATTAAACCGGGTAAATCCATTTGGTGGCTCCTGACAAATCAAAATGATTCGGGTCGATCCGTCTGCCAAATCTTACGGCCAAGGGCCGCCGCCGCATCCATGATCGCCCCCGCATCAAGGCCGGCCGCCTCATGATCCCGAACAAGGGGCACGCCCTGTACGAAAACATCCCTGACATCCGAACCGCGGGCTGCATATACCAGGTGGGATTCCGGATGGTATATCGGCGTCAGGTGGGGTTGGCGGACGTCGATAATAATCAAATCCGCTGATTTACCTTCTTCGATCGAACCGATGCGTCTCTCCATGCCGATGGCCCGCGCCCCCTCTATGGTAGCCATTCGTAAAACGCGCCTCGCATCCATAACCGTCGGATCCTGGGATACGACCTTATGCAGTTTGGCCGCCGTATCCATTTCCGTAAACAAATCCAGATTATTATTACTGGCGCAGCCATCCGTACCTAAACCCACGGGGATTCCGGCATTAATGAAGGCCGGAACCGGTGCCACCCCGGAGGCGAGTTTCATATTGCTTTCCGGGTTATGAGAGATCCCGACGCCGCGGGAAAAAAGTATGTCGATATCGCCTTCATCCACCCAAACGGCGTGGGAAACCAATGTCCGCTCATCCAAAATCCCCAGGCTGTCCAGATACTTCACCGGCGAGATGCCGTGTTCATTTTGAATCCGGTCCGCCTCGCCTCTGGTTTCGGCGACATGGATCTGAAAACAAACGCCGGCCCGTGCGGCCGCTTCTTTGGCCCGAACCAGGGTGTTACTCGAACAGGTATAGGGCGAATGGCAAAAAATCGAGGGAACGATCCGGTCGCACGCGTTCTGCCATTTTGAGACGTAAGCCGCGGCGACTTCTAGATTCCGGGCCGGTTCGCAAATCCCCGGCGCCGGAAAATCGATCACCCCCTGCGCCAGTACCGCCCGTATACCGGCCTCAAGAACGGCCTCGGCAACCGAGTCCTCCAAAAAATATCCGTCGCAGCATGTCGTCGTACCGGAGAGAAGCATCTCCAGGCAGGAAAGTCTGGCCCCGGCCTTTACCGATTCGGCGTCCATATGGTGATTTTCCGCCGGGAAGATATGCTCGTTCAGCCATTGCGCAAGCGGCAGATCATCGGCCAATCCCCGAAAAATCGACATGGGCAGATGGACGTGGGTGTTGATCAGGCCTGGCAGGACCAGGCCGCCGGCCGCATCAATCCATTCATCGGCAAAATATGCATTCGTATCCGGCCCCCCTTTTTTGACCTGCGCAATCTCGCCGTTCCGGACACAGACCATCCCGTTTTCGATAATTTCGAACGCCGGATTTACCGTAATCACCCACCCATTATGGATAATAGCGTCATATTTCATATTTCACGGCCTGATCCAGAACCTGTTTCCACTCGCTCCCGAAGAATTTACCTGTTATCCGGCTGCCAAGGCTCAAACATAATAATTAGGCGGGGCAGCAGGGTCAATGACGCCAGCAGGGCGATCAGCATGGCCAGGCCGGTCATCAGACCGAAAATGATCGTCGGGAAAAAGTTGGACAGGGACAGAATGGAGAACCCCAGGATAATCGCAACCGATGTATAATACATGGCGTATCCGATGGTCCCATGGCTGCGGTGCATGGCTTTGGTATAGTCCCAGTCCAGGGGGATCTCCTTGCGGAAACGATGGATATAGTGGATCGTATCGTCCACCGCGATACCGACGCTGATGGCGGCAATGGTAATGGTCATAATATCCAGCGGGATACCGGCCAGCCCCATTACCCCGAGAACGACCGAAACGGCCAATAGATTCGGAAAAACCGCAATCAGGGCGACCTTAAACGATCTGAAAAGAATCAGAAACATGAACATCAAGACCAGCAGCACAAAGCCCAGGGTCAAAATCTGCGAGTCAAAAAGGGTCTGCAAAACATTGTTATACAGCACCAGCAATCCGGTCAGACGGACCTCAGAGGGATCGTAGTTAAAATCATGGGTCAGCTCGTGCCGAATTCGGTTGATCAGTTCGTTGCGCCTGAGCGAGGGGTCGGTATCCTGCACCCGGCTCATCAAGCGAACCTGATCATGTGCGATCGAAACAAACGGTTTAACCAGCTCCTTCTGAAACTCTTCGGGAATCTCGTTATAGATCAAGGACAGCTCGAAACTGCTCAGAGACTTGCCGTCGTTTAGCGCCTTGGCGACTTTCATCATGGTGCCCAGAGAAAGGACCTTTCCCATCTCCGGCAGGCTCTCCAGGTAATTATGGATTTCAAGCACCCTCTGCATTTTGTATGGGGTAAACCAATACTGATCCCCGGTTTCCGGCTCGTCAAATTCTGAGAACATATCGAACTCTCCGGCAGACGCCGAGGAATTTTCGCGCTTAGCCGGAGCTTCGGATTTTTCGGAGCCGTCCAGGTTAACGATAATGTCAAGCGGCGTCGTGCCGCCCAGTTTCTGGTCGATCAGCTTCAGCCCTTTGTATATCCTTGTCGAGTCCTTGAAATAGTTGACGAAAGAATTCTCTACCTGCAGCCGGGAGATGCCGAAGCCGCTGATCAGAAGCACGACGACGCTCGCGGTCAGGATAAACCGCCCCCGCTTTTCGGTGAACCGGCCCAGCACGGTGGTTAGAAAGATACTGCCGCCGCATACAGGGGGCGGCTCGGTTTTTCTAAGCAGAACCAGAAAGGCCGGAAAAAATATGTTGGTTATTACCAGGGAAACGGCAATCCCCCCCACCATCATCCATCCGAAAGTAATGACCGGCTTGATATCCGCGAGCAGAAGCGAACCAAAACCGGCGCCTGAGGTTAGGGCGGCATAAAAAATAGGGGTTATCTTGAAGCGCATCGTATCAAGGACCAGCTGGCGATGCGCTCTTTCCGGATGCAGGCATAAGAGCTCCCGGTAGAGGACGATCAGATGGATCGCAATGGCCATGGTAAGAATCAACTGAAGCGATATAAAATTTGATGAAATGACCGTCACCTGCCACCCAAAAAGACCCAAAAGGCCAGCCATGGCAATGGTTGAGAACGCACAGCAAAGCAAGGGCAGGATCACCCATCGGGGACGCCTGAATATGACGCCGAGCACGATGATCAGGAAACAAAGCACCCCTACTCCGAAAACCTTCAGGTCATTCTTGATAAACCGGATGAGGTCGTGGGCAATCACACTGACGCCACCCAGAAAAAGATCGGCCCCATCCTGGTACCTGCCCATAATTTCCCGAATCCGGTTGATATCCGCATGCCGCTGCTCGTTAAACACCTCTCGAAGCCGTCTGACTTCTTTTGAAATTTGATCATACTCAGCCCGTTCTGAAGCAGAGAGGCCGTGCTTGGCGGCCTTTTCCTCCAGCTCACTGCGCCGGTTCAAAATACTTCTGTAGTGCTCGTTCGCCTTGAAGTTGAGCTGGAGTGCGGTTGTCTCCAAATCCGGGCTGACCAACAGGTTGCGATAGATCGGACTCGTCCTCAGCTCCTTACGGGCCATCTCCCGGTTGACGCTGGGGGAACGGAGCGTCGGCAAATCCCCGTCACTCATTTCACTGATTTCCAACGGCGGACTTTCCAGCAGGGGCACGTCAAGAAGGGTATTCACGGACTCCACCCGCTCCAACTCAGTCAGCGCTTTTTTCAGGCGGGCGATATTATCCAGCACCGCTTCGGAGAGGAGGTCCTGTTTCGGCGTATAGGCAACGAACAAAAAATCCTGTACCCCATAGCGATTATAGATCTTCCAGGCATACTGGACATCCTCGCTGGTCCTGTCGACAAGATTATCGGCCGAGGCGTCGATCTGGAAATCTTTGGCAAAATAGCCGAGCATCGCAATAATAACCAAAAGGCAGGCGATTATCTTTCGGGGATGGGTTAATATGATCTTATCGTAAAACCTGATTATAAGGTCGTCGTCTTTCAACATAAAAGATTATCCAAACAATAAGGGCAAATGGGAATTTAGCGTGGATTATTCGCTCGCGGATCGCTTCAGCTCGTCGCACAGGTCTTTGACCGTACCGTTGCGTAAAATTTCATTAAACTGGGAACGGTAGCTTTTGATCAGGCTCACCCCGTTGATTTCAACATCATAGATGCGCCATTTTTCCCCGGCTGAATAGAACTTGTAGAGGACTTCGGCGGTTTTCTCCCCGGTTACCACATCCATGGGTACGTGGATTTTGCCTCCCCGCTTGACGGCCGGGTGATAGATAACCTTTTGATCCGAATAAAAGGTGGTTTTATCCAAATAGGAGGCTTTTAACCGGCCAACAAAAAGATCGATAAACCTCTTCTGCTGCTCGTCAGAAAGACTGGACCAGTGGGCCCTGCCCAGGGTTAGCCTGGCCATCAGTTCAAAATCGATCAACGGCTCCACCATGGACATGATCTTCTCTTTCTTCTCGGCCTCGGCCATATTTTCGGCTTCAAGTACAGTCAAGACCGAATCGATTTTGTTTTTCAGCAACTGCGAGACGTCTTCGACGTCATCATCTGCCATTGCCGGAGCGGCGACTAAACATGCGAACACGGCCAACCCAATCCATACATAGATGAAATAGCGCATTTTACTCCTCGATCTTCTTTTTCCTGTTTTGTTTATAGGCATTACGAAATAAAATATACATATCCATGGCATCTTTGCGAAAACTCTCGTATTCGCCGATATGAAGCGATGTCCGGTTGACCACTCGCACAGCAAAAGCGCCCGGAATATAGTAGCTAACAGGATCCAGAAAAAATTCCGGCACCCGTCCCAGCGCATCCCGAAGATTGGAGGGGCCGAAAAAAGGCAATACCAGGTGGAACCCCCCGTTCAAGCCATAATAGCCCAGCGTCTGTCCGCAGTCCTCTTCGTATGGGGACAGATGCATCCATTTTTTGGCCGGATCGAAGAAGCCGACAATGCCAACGGTCGAGTTAACCCCGAATCTTAGGGTTTCAACACCTGCACCCTTTAGTTTTACCTGGAAAAGGGTGTTCACCAACCGGACCGGAAACCCCAGATTCTTAAAAAACCGGCTGAAACACTGCCTTGCGAACTCCGGCAGGACTGCCCCATAGGCCTGGGCCGCAGGCTTTAACACCCAAAAATAGAGCCGGTCATTGACACGGGTCATCGTCCGGTTGTATCCGACCAACGGATCGAATACCGGCGGTGCGGGTTCGGATTCGAATTCGTCGAAACCTTCGAATTCATCAAATTCACTATCCAGCGTCCCGGATGAAGTTTGCCCCCCAGCGGCTTCGGGATCGTTCATCAGGGCGAAAGACGGACCGGCGCGCGCTGTCGAAACTATCCCGCAGGCGAGAAGAATGAACAATGCCGCCGAACAGATGCCTATTTGCCCTCTATTTCGAATCATAACGCATTAGATTAAACTATAACCTAAATTGAGCGTTTCAATTTTTTGAAGATTTAATTTTTATTTTATTTTTAGGATATTGAATCATTTTTTGATCAAAAAATTTGAAATACTCTCTTTAAGTATAAGTTATTTGCGGAACAAAATCAATCACAACCGTTTCGAATCGCTTCTGCAATCCGGTTAACATCCGCCATAACGTGCTCAAGGTCCATCGACAACACGCGCCTGTCACGCATCACCGGTCGCCCGTTGATAATAACGGAGGTTACGTCGTGGCCACCGGCGGCATACGCCAGATGCGAATAAATATTATACATAGGGGTCATATGCGGTTTTTGGGTGTCGACCACGATCAAATCCGCTTTTTTGCCGATTTCCAGAGATCCTGTGATCTGATCCAGACCAAGCGCCCGGGCGGAGTCAACGGTGGCCATCCGGACCACGGTTCGGGCATCCATGACCGTAGGATCCAAGCAGTTAACCTTATGGATCTTGGCGGCGATATCCATTTCCGCAAACATGTCCAAGTTATTGTTGCTCGTGCAGCCGTCCGTTCCAAGCCCCACACAGATACCGGCGTCCAATAAACGGGGGACGGGGGCAATACCGGAGGCGAGTTTCATATTGCTTTCCGGGTTATGGGAAACCTTGACATCGTTTTTCCTGAGCAGTGCGATATCCTCATCCGACAAAACCACGCAATGACAGGCCACCAGCCGAGGGGATAGGACCCCGATATCCGCCAGATGGCCTATCGGGCTTCTCCCATAGGCGGCCCGGATTTTTTCTGTTTCGCTGACGGTCTCTGCGACATGAATAATCAGCGGAATGTTGTTCTCCGCCGATATGGCTTCCGCCTTTTCAAGCAGATCCGGCGCGCATAGGTACGGTGAGTGGGGCTCTACGGCCACGGTGATCAACGGCTCCCCGCGCCATTTGGCAATCAAGTCTTGGGTATAGGAAAATCCGTTCTCGATTTCTCCGTAGTTGGGGGAGGGAAAATCATAGAGCACCTCCCCCACCACCGCCCGCATCCCCGCCTTTCTGGCGGCACAGGCGACGGCGTCCTCAAAAAGATACATATCCGCAAAACAGGTGGTGCCGGACATAATCATTTCGGCACACGCAAGCATCGCCCCGCAATGGACTTTATCTATGTCCAGTTTGGCCTCTGCCGGAAAAATATAGTCATGCAGCCAGGTCATCAGATCCATATCGTCGGCAAGCCCCCGGAAACAGGTCATGGCGGCATGCGTATGCGTATTTATCAATCCCGGCATGATAATGCCGCCGCAGGCATCGATCCGGGCCCCTACCCCATGCTCTGAGAAATTGGATGCCGGAGCGATATCTGCAATGCTGTCCCCGGAAACCGCCACCGCCCCGTTTTCGATCACGGTTTCATCGGGATCCATGGTCAGGACCGTACCGTTTGTTACAAGAAGGTCAATCGGCTTCATCGTTTGCCAGCTCATGTGCGATGGATTCAATGATCTGCGCATGCCCTGGGGCGGCCTGGCCGGCGACATCAATGATCGCCTCCACCCTTGCCGGCACGGGATCATCCGGATCATTGATATTGGTAATGGTTGAAAGCCCCAGAATCCGCATGCCGGCATGCACGCCGGCGATGGCTTCCATTACGGTGGAGAATCCCACCGCATCCCCTCCGATTTCCCGTAGAAAACGGGTTTCCGACGGCGTCTCGAGCGAGGGCCCTTTAAGGCCGATATAGACCCCTTTCTGCAGCGGAATGCCATTAGATTTAGCTATCTTTTCAGAAAGTTGTATCAAAATTGGATCATAAACCGCAGTCATATCAGGAAAACGAATCCCCCACGCGTCGATATTCGGTCCAAGCAGGGGATTATCACCGGTCAGATTGATATGATCCTGGATAAGCATAATATCGCCGGGCGTAAAATTCAAATTAATGCCGCCCGAGGCATTGGAAAGCACCAGCGTATGAACCCCCATGGCCTGCATGACCCTTACGGGAAAAACTACCGTGGCGGCCGCATAGCCCTCGTAAAGATGAAACCGCCCCTGCATGGCGATAGCCCGTTGGCCGCCCAGCGTTCCCGCTACAAGCCTCCCATAGTGACTCTGAACGGTGGATTCGGGGAAATGGGGGATGTCCCGGTATTCGATTTCAGCCTCTATTTCCATACCTTTGATGCTGTCCCCGAGCCCTGTTCCGGTCAGAACACCGATCTTTGCCCCCCCGATATATTTCTGTAAATATTGGGCCGCCTCTTTAACCTGCTTCTGATAAAATTCCATAGACCCACCCCCTAGATAAAAGACAAATTATACTAATCTGAATACATCATTTTCGTCAAGCTGTGTTTGACCCCTCCGGTTTGACCGGCCAGGCCGCTAACTTTATTGACAACACCAAGAGATTATGAAAGAACCTAAATTGAGCGATTTTCAAGTTTGCCGCAGATACAAGGAAAATGATGTCCGGGCGATAGGCGCCTATGCGAGACATCATTTGACGCAGTAGATGCGGTGAAATTGGAAATCCCGGAGGGTTTCAAATTTTTTGATTTAAAAAATGATTCAATATCCTAAAAATAAAATAAAAATTAAACCTTCAAAAAATTGAAACGCTCAATTTAGGAAGAAGTATCTGAAACAGGCTTCAACCGAAATGGGTAAAAGACGCTCATGGCTCAAGAAGAAGGCACCATAACCCGAACGACAGGGGATACGGCATTTATCATCACCCGGCGGGCGACTGCCTGCGAAGGCTGTTCGGAACGTCACGTCTGCCACAGCATGGGCAACATAAAGGAAATCGAAATGGAAGCCACCAACCGGATCGGCGCAGCTGTCGGAGATACGGTCATAGTGGCGTTTAAAACCAGTCAACTTATCATACTCTCGTTTATGCTCTATATCTTTCCGATCATTGCCATGGTAATCGGGGCGGTTTTCGGCGAATCGGCGGCATCGCGCGTCAACGCCGACCCCTCCATCCTTGCGGCCGTCTTCGGATTCCTCTTTTTCGGCATAGCCATGGGGGCCATCAAGCTAAAAGACCGCCAAGCCAAAAAAACCGGACAATACCGACCTGTTATTATCGAAATCAAGAAAAAAGCCCGGCCCCAAGAGAGGGAAAAATTATCCGGCGCAACGGTAGGCGGCCAGGATTAATCCCTTCCGTGGCCGAGCGCATATTCGAACATTTCGCCCTCGTAATTTTCCACCAGCAGCCTGCTCCGGCCGGTTTTTTTTATGTATTGGGGAAGCAGGGGGATCTTTCCGCCCCCGCGCGGGAGATCGATCATATAGGAGGGTACCCCCATTCCGGAAATCCGGCCCCTTAGCGCCCGCATGATTTCAAGGCCCCTTTCCACGCTTGTCCGGAAATGCCCGGTACCCTGCACCGGATCCGTATGATGCAGATAGTATGGCCGAACCCGGTTTTTCAACAAGTCGCGCATGAGCCGTTTCATTACCCTCGGGTCATCATTGACCCCTTTTAAGAGGACTGTCTGGCTGCCAAGGGGGATGCCGGCATCGGCAAGTTTCCTGCATGCGTCCATGGACGCCGGCGTCAATTCAGCGGGATGGTTGAACTGGATATTTAGATACAGCGGATGGTACGAGGCCAAAAGCGCCGCCAGATCATTGGTAACCCGCTGCGGCAGCGTACACGGCGCCCGCGAATGCACGCGGAGCAATTCCACATGGGGAATCCGTTTTAACCGCGATAGGATATCATCGAGCCGTCCATCCGAAATCAGCAACGGATCCCCGCCGGATAGGATGACCTCTTGTACCTCCGGCTGTTCCCGGATGTATTCGATGCCCTTTTCGATGGCCGCCCGGCTTACCGCCCGGCCCTGCCCCACGCGCCGCTTACGCATACAATGACGGCAATACATGGCGCAATGGCTCGAGACCATAAACACCACCCGGTCCGGATAACGGTGAATCAAATGTTTTACCGGCGACTGGGGCGCCTCGGATAATGGATCGGCTTCCAGCGCCGGATCAACCGCCAGCTCGGCCGCATCAGGGACGGCCTGACGCCATAGCGGGTCGTCTGCGGATTGGATGATGGAGAGGTAATAAGGATTGATCCGCATGGGATATTGTCGAACCACCTGATCCACCGTTTTTACATCAATGGCGAGGTATTTCGAGAGCCCCTCGGCGGATGTGATGCTTTCAGCTAAAATTTGCTGCCAACCGGCAGATTCAGAAAAAAAAACGGCTCCGGCGCCCAATTTACCCCCTGCTGCCCATCCACCTGGGGAACCGGTTGTCGGCAACGCCGAGATGATCAAGAATTCTCGCCACCACCGTATCCACCGCCTCGTCCACGGTTTGGGGCCGGCTATAGAATGACGGGCAGGCCGGCATGATCGTCGCCCCGGCCTCGGCCGCACGGCCCATGTTGAACAGATGGATCCGGTTTAGCGGGCTCTCACGGACGACAAGGATAAGCGGACGCTTTTCCTTCAAGGATACATCCGCCGCCCGATGCATCAAATTCCCCGTCAGGCCGGAGGAGACCGCCGACAGGGTATTCATGGAACAGGGGGCGATGACCATCCCGTCATGCTGAAAAGAACCGCTGGAAAAGGGCGCCGACAGATCTTCCGGCGAATACTCATATATCGAGGCGGCCTCCGTCGACGGGCCGCTGTGGCTATGGACAAGACCGGCTACCAAATCCCCCTCATAATCAAGTTCCTCCCTGATAACAAAGCGGCCCGCCGTTGAGACGGTGAGGAAGATTTCAACCGAATGCCGGGCAAGCGCCTTTAAAAGCCGAATGCCGTATATGCTGCCTGAGGCACCACAAATCCCGATAATGATTCGTTTCGTCATATCAGCCGGCCTGAAATTATTTTATCCATGGCTATCCCTACAAACAGTACCACGGAAATAACGCTGTTGACATGGAAAAAGGCCACATGGATGGCCCGCATGTCATCCGGTTTCACCAACAAATGCTCAATGGCATAGAGAACGGCAATGGCAAACACGGCCGTCAAATAAATCCATCCCATATCAAAAAAAAGGTATAAAAAGGCCAAAAATCCAAGCGAAGCCAAGTGAAGCCCGGCAGAAAACCATAAGGCGGGCCTGACCCCCGATATTGCCGGAACTGAAAAAAGACATCGCGCCCTGTCAAATTCGATATCCATACATGCATATATCATATCGAATCCGGCGATATAGGTCATAAGCGCCAGGCACAAGGCAAAAATGCCCCATGAAAAGGTATTGGTAACCGCTATCCATGCTCCCATCGGGGCCATGGAAATGACGCCCCCCAAATACAGGTGGCACCACCGGGTAAAACGCTTGGTATAGGAATAGCCGAACAATACCGCCAATGCCGGAACGGCCAGGGCTCCACACAATCCGCCCAGCATGAATGCGGCAAAAATAAAAAGCACGGAGGAAGCGAGCACAAAACCCACCGCCGAGCGGAGAGAAATTTGACCGGCCGGCAACTCCCAGCGCTTTGTACGCGGATTTTCCTTGTCAAACGGCGCATCCACAATCCTATTAAACCCCATTGCCGCGGATCGAGCAGTAACCATGGCCATAATAATCCAAAAAACCGCCGCCATTTCAATGCGATGGCTGCCGGCGGCCAGCACCACAGCGGACAGGGCAAAGGGAAGGGCGAAAACCGAATGGCTGAATTTTATCATCCGGCCGTAGACGCCGATGCCGCGAAAAAGCGCCGAGCCGGTGGACATTATATTTTTACCCGGCATTTCTATCCTTTTAGCCCCACGCCATGGATGATCGCGCCGCAATCCGGGCACTGATTCCGCCGGATGCGGTTTTCCGAGACGGAAAACCCCCGTCGGTTGATCAGGCGGCAGCCGCAGTGGTAGCAATAGGTGCATTCACTCGTTTCGCCGGGGACATTGCCGGTATATACGTACTTGAGCCCCGCCCCGAGTCCGATTTCCCTCGCCTTTAGAAGCGTTTCAACCGGCGTCGGGGGCCGGTCCGTCAACCGGTAGCAGGGATGAAAACGGCTGACATGCCACGGGGTCTCGCTGCCCAGATCGTTTACGATGAACCCGGCCAGATCCCCCAGTTCCGACGGATCATCGTTTAAGCCGGGGATTAGCAGCGTGGTCACTTCGACAAATATGTCAAGGGTCTTCATCTGGCGCAGGGTCTCCATCACGGGCGCCAGACGCGCACTGCACTGCTCTTTATAAAAATCCTCGGTAAACGCCTTGAGGTCCACATTGGCCCCGTCGAGATAGGGGCAGATCATTTCCAATGCTTCTTCCGACATATAGCCGTTCGTGACGAAGACATTCTTAAGCCCCTTTTGATGCGCCAGTTTGGCCGTCTCCAGGGCGAGTTCGAAAAACACCGTCGGTTCGGTATACGTATAGGCGATTATTTTGCAACCCGATTGCTCGGCTTCGGAAACCAGGCCTTCCGGTGTTGCCCGGTTTCCCATAATCCGACCGCCGTTATCGGTAGGCATTTGGGCAATATCCGCATTCTGGCAAAACCGGCACCTGAAATTGCAGCCCACGGTTCCCAGGGAATAGGCCAACGTACCGGGGAAAAAATGAAACAACGGTTTTTTTTCGATCGGGTCGACATGCCGCGCAATGATCCGGTCATATACCAGCGTGTGCAATACGCCCCCCCGGTTTTCCCGAACATTGCAAATCCCCCGGCCGCCATCCTTGATAACACAATTATGACGGCAAAGACGGCATTTCACCTTTTGATCGTCTTTTTTCTCGTATAGCTGGGCTTCCATATCGCTTCCTCCGGCCAGGCAAATACGCCTGCCATTTCAAAATCGGCTTCTAAGTAACTTGAAAATATATATTAATATTCCAGAAGCTTAGCTCTCTGTCATTCCGGGGAGCGAAAGCGACGAGGAATCTTGTTTGTTAAAGATTTCTCGCTGCCGCTCGAAATGACAAAATTGGATGAATCGTCTCAGTGCCTCGTGCCTCAGTGCCTCGTGCCTCAGTGCCTTAGTGCCTTTACCTCGTAACAAAAGTTGCTTTTAAGCTCGGTCCCGGGCGCAGCCCGGGGGGGGAGTTACTTTTGAAAAATATAAAAAAAAAGCTATGAGAACAATAGTTAATCGGCCGGCTCGACCCTATCCATATGATGCGGCATCATATGCGTACTTGTGGAATTGCCCGGGCAGCTGACAACCTGGTTGACCGGCTTCGCCTGGTTGGAATAGACGTTAAGGGTAAGCGGGCTGGCTCGAAAACGGGGCACCGGCAGGGCCATAATCCCGGCAAACGCCCCGAAAGGCGTTTTTTGCACGACATTCGAGGTCTCAATCCGGTAGATGCACTGATTGGTGCGGCCCGGCAACTGGCATACCGTTCGCCAGTAAATAGGCACATCGCCGATGAGCGCCCTGAAGAAGTATTTAACCTCGCCGATACTAAAGAACCGGGCATTATTGTAAATATTGGACTTAAAAAGCCCTTTGATGCGCCGCTCAACGGATTTCAGTGCAAACTTGTTCAATACCCCTACAAAAACCCCGTCTTTGGCTACCCGACAGGCTTCGGCCAACGCCTTTCTCGGGTCCTCGACGAACTCAAGGGTCAAACACAAACAGGCATAGTGAAAAAAATTGTCGTCAAAAGGCAAATCCTCGGCATAGGCCCGGTGCAGATCAACCCGCCGGCCTACCCTGGCATGGGCGATATCAAGCATATACGGCGAAGGATCCACACCGGTAAGGTATGCCCCCTTTTCCATAAAAGGCAGCAGGCTATTTCCGATGCCGCAGCCGATGTCAATCAGTCGCTTCCCGCACAAAGGCTGGAGCATCTCCAGCATCAGCCGGTTTTCCAGCGCAAGCGTCGCCTGGTGTGAACCGCTGTTTAGCCATTGCCGACAGGCAAGCGCATCTTTATAGTCATACACATAGCCCATAATATGTTTTTGTAATTAAAAAATACGGATTTTTCAAGGTCAAAGAAGCGGCCCCGCATTGTCCGCATGGGGGTGCCGGCGGGGTAAAAGTCGGTTTTTTTTCTTTTTGCGCTTGTTTCTCACCCGCTGTATTGTTAGATTTATTCCGCATCGATTGATAAACCTTTGACAAAAAGCCTATTGCAATGAAATTCGCCAAATATCACGGCCTGGGCAATGACTATATTGTTATCGACCCCGCTGACTGCGGCAATGAATTGCCAGCCGGCCATATTTTCCTGATATGCCGGCGGAACTACGGAATCGGGGCGGACGGGATTTTGCTGGGGCCGCTTGATGATCCCCAGACGGACGCCGGGGTGCGGATTTTCAATCCGGACGGCAGCGAGGCGGAAAAAAGCGGCAATGGCCTCCGAATTTTTGCTCGATATCTCTGGGACCGAGGGATTGTAAAAAAAAGCCAAATGACCGTTAGAACCGCCGGAGGCGTCGTCCATTGCCGCAAGGATAAACGTTCCGGCCTGATCAGCGTGGACATGGGGACAGTTACATTCCAAAGCGACGAGATTCCAGCGGCTGGCCCGAGAAGGGAAATAATCGAAGAAGAGATAATGCTCGAGGGAGAGCCCGTGACCATTTCAGCCGCCGGCATCGGCAATCCCCATTGTGTAATCCTACAGGAAACGATCTCTGAGGGGAAAACCCGGGCCATGGGCCCCAAACTGGAAACGCACGCCCTGTTTCCCAGACGAACCAATGTCCAGTTTTTAAAACCGCTGGATCGCTCAAATATTCAGATCGAGATCTGGGAACGGGGGGCCGGATATACCCTGGCCTCCGGCAGCAGCAGCGCGGCGGCGGCGGCGGTAGCCCATCGGCTGGGATTCTGTGATTCGGATATCACGGTCCATATGCCCGGGGGGAGGCTCGTTATACATATCGCTCCGGACAACCGACTGACATTAGAGGGTCCGGTCACCCGGATAGCCGAGGGAAATCTCTATCCGGAACTCTTTGACCAGAAACTGCCGGAAGGTTTCTGATCCATAGTTTAGCGACCGGCATCTCAATAAAACCACAGTTTTTTTGGCTATGCAGGAATTTTTTAAAGTCACACCGCTTGAGACGGTCTTCAGGTACATGCATCGGTTTGGGGTGATGGATGCGGAGACGCTCCCCCTGCGTCAGTCAAGCGGACGGATTCTGGCCGAAAGCATTATTCCGGACTCCGATTATCCGGATTTTAACCGCGCCACCATGGATGGCTACGCCGTTAAAGCCGAATCCACCTTTGGGGCCTCAGAGGCGAATCCGGTTTATCTGACATTAACGGGAAGCATCGCCATGGGTGAGATACCGGCAGCCGCCATACAACCGGCGGAGACAATGGCCATCTCGACCGGCGGTATGCTGCCTGAAGGGGCAAACGGGGTGGTCATGCGGGAATATGCGACGGACATCGATGAGGCGACCATAGAGATCGTTCGAAGTATCCCCCCCTGGGCCCATACGATCGCCCGGGGAGAGGATTTAGCGGCCGGCGAAACCGTGCTGGCCCCCGGGATCCGGCTTCGCCCTCAGGAATGCGGGACCCTGGCCGCCCTTGGCCGGTATCAGATCGAGGTGTTCGAAAAGCCCCGCATCGGGATTGTTTCGACCGGAGATGAGATTATTCCCATCGATCAAAAACCAAAAACCGGTAAAATACGCGATATCAACGCCTATACCCTGGCGGCAATGGTCGAAAAATCCGGCGGTATCGCCAAGGCCTACGGCATTGTTGCCGATGATGCCGGGGAGCTGAAAGCCACCTGCCTTAACGCACTGGACGAGGTCGATATATTGATGATATCCGGCGGCAGTTCCGTTGGCACACGGGATATGACCATCGAGTCGATCACCGGCCTGCCGGATGCCGAGATACTGGTCCACGGGATCCCGTTAAGTCCGGGCAAACCGACGATCCTTGCCAGGTCGGGGGATACCCAGGTATGGGGACTGCCGGGGCAGGTAACCTCCACCATGATCGTATTTGACCGGATCGTCAGACGTTTTGTCGAGCATATGGGCGGATTCCATGTGGCCGGTGCACCGCCGGACATTCGCGTTCCCGCCGTTCTGGCGCGCAATATTGCCTCCACGCCGGGACGAATCGACTACATCCGGACCCGGATCATAGCAGAAGATGGACAGTACAGGGCCGAGCCCATTCTGGGCAAATCCGGTCTTATCCACACCATGATCAAGGCTGACGGCCTGATTGAAATCGACATGAATACCGAAGGCCTTGAAAAAGGGACAATTGTTAATGTTATACGGCTTATATGATGGGGTTGGACGATGAGTTCCCACAGGCGAAACATATATCTTGAAAAAAAAACCTTGGCGGCCGCCCGGCAGGTCATCTTTGATAATTTCCCGGCCGGGCCCGCCGCCACTGAGCGGGTTCCGGTGACCGAATCGGTCGAGCGGATACTTGCCGAACCGGTATTTGCCGGTATTTCTTCCCCCAACTTTCATGCCGCAGCCATGGACGGGGTTGCCGTGAAAGCGGCGGAGACGTTCGGCGCATCTGAATCCGATCCGTTGCAGTTAAGCATCGGTCGCGAAGCCTCCTATGTCAATACGGGCCACATCATGCCGAAGGGCACGGATGCCGTCATCATGATCGAGCAGATCAACCTGGTGGATAACGATCGGTTTGAGATCGAGTCACCGGTCTATCCATGGCAGAATGTCCGCAAAATGGGCGAAGATATCGTTGAGACGGAGCTCTTGTTTCCACGAAATCACCGGATAACCCCCTACTGCCTCGGGGCACTGATTACAGCCGGCATCTCAAAGGTCCTCGTATGGAAAAAACCGACGGTATTGATCATCCCGACCGGCTCCGAACTCGTTGAACACGCGGACGCCGATCCGCAAGACCTGCCGGCCGGACAGATCTTTGAGTCCAATTCCCATATGCTGGGCAAAGTCGTTGAGGCCTGCGGCGGCGCCTATATCCGCCATGATATCGTAACCGATGACACCGGAGCCATTCGGGAGGCGCTTGAAAAGGCCGATACGACGGGGGTCGATCTCATCATGATCCTGGGCGGATCATCGGCCGGCTCCGAAGATTACGCCAAGGCGGTCATCGAAGACGTGGGGACCGTTCTTGTCCACGGGGTGACCATGATGCCCGGCAAGCCAGTTATCGTGGGTGAAATCAACCGGAAACCGGTCTTTGGCATGCCCGGCTACCCGGTATCCGCCATTATTGCATTCGAACAACTGGTCCAGCCCGTTATTTTACGAATGCTCAATCAGCCGGAACCAGAGACACGGAAGATAGAAGCCCGGCCCACCCGAAAGCTGGCATCAAAACTCGGGGTGGAGGAGTTTATCCGGGTCAAACTCGGAAAAGTAGCGGATAAAATTGTGGCGACCCCTCTGCCCCGCGGCGCGGGGTCGATCACCAGCTTTACGGAGGCCGACGGTATCATTCGGATTCCGAATGAAATTGAGGGATTAACGGAAGACGCGCCGGTATCGGTCGACCTGCTGCGGCCGCTAAGCAGCATATACCATACCATCGTTTCCGTGGGCAGCCATGACAATACGCTGGATACGATTGCGGATATGATCCGGGGCAAAAGCAGCCAGGCCACGCTTTCCTCGAGCCATGTAGGCAGCATGGGAGGGCTTATGGCGATTAAAAAAGGGCTGTGCCATATGGCCGGCACACATTTGCTTGATACCTCGGACGGAAGCTATAATATTTCATATATCAAACGGTATCTGCCGGAACGCGCCGTCCATTTGATCCATCTCGTCAAGCGGGACCAGGGCTTGATCGTATCTGCGGGAAACCCGAAACAGATTGGCGATATCAACGATCTCGGCCGGCCGGATGTCAGGTTTATCAACCGACAGGCAGGCTCCGGCACACGGATCCTTTTGGATTACCGGCTGGCCCAGCTAGAGCTTGCACCGGAGCATATTTACGGCTACAGCAACGAAGAATATACCCACATGGCGGTGGCCGTGGCGGTATTGAGCGGTGCGGCCGACGTTGGATTGGGCATCCAGGCTGCAGCCAGGGCATTGAACTTAGAATTCATTCCCGTGGTGACCGAATCCTATGATCTGGTGATTCCGGATGAATTCATCGACAGCCCATATATCCGGCTGCTGCTCGATATAATCCGCTCACAGGATTTTAAATCCAGGGTCGAAGCGCTTGGCGGCTATCATGTGGATAATACCGGCGAGCTGATCTGGCGGAACGGATGATCCGATGCCCTATGAATTGATTGATCATACGGCGGATTTGGGCATTGCCGTTACCGCCGGTGACATCCATGAGCTCTATGAAACAGCGGCGCATGCCATGTTTGAACAAATTATCGAGGCCGGCGCGTTAAACGGCAGGGAAAAAACCACCCTCAGTATTACAGGCATGGACCGAGCGGACTTAATGATCAACTGGCTGCGCGAACTGCTGTTTTTCTGGAATGGCCGGGAGCTGCTGGTCAAGCGGACGCAAATCCAACAGGTAACCGATACCGGAATCGCGGCCAGCATTTGGTATGATCCGTTTGATCCACAGCGGCATGAGATTTTATCAGACATCAAGGCGGTCACCTATCACGGGTTACGCGTCGAGCAGACAGAACACGAATGGCGGGCGCTTATCATTTTTGATGTGTGAGTTGTTGGGTGTTGGGTATGGGGTATTAGGTATTAGGTGTTGGATGTTAGGTGTTAGGTATTAGGTATGATGGAACTCATCCAGATTGACCCCTATCGGTGGGAGGTTAAAAAAGCCGGCGCCATGCGCGTCCCGGCCCGCATATTCTCGAGCCGCCGATTGATTGAAGCGGTAAAGAAGGATGAAACCTTCAAACAACTGGTTAATGTGGCGCAGCTACCGGGTATTTTGAACGCCGCCCTGGCCATGCCGGATATCCACTGGGGCTATGGATTCCCCATTGGCGGCGTCGCCGGTTTTGACGCGGATCAAGGCGTTATCTCCCCCGGCGGCGTCGGATATGATATCAACTGCGGGGTGCGGCTCGCTGCCACGCATCTGAGCTATGAAGAGCTCAAACCGCATCTTGAAAAGCTCACCAACTATCTCTACCGGTATGTCCCGACCGGGGTTGGCTCAACCGGCCAGCTCAAGCTGTCCAAGGCGGAGCTGAAAAAAGTTTTAAAACAGGGTAGCCGGTGGGCGGTTTCCAAAGGCTACGGAGAGGCGGCGGATGTCGACTGCACCGAGGATCAGGGGTGCATGCCGGATGCCGATCCGGACGCAGTCAGCCAGAAGGCCTTGGAACGCGGCCGCAAACAGCTGGGCACCCTTGGATCGGGCAACCATTTTTTGGAGATCGGGGTGGTGGAGAAAATCTATGAGCCTGAGACGGCGGATGTCTTCGGCCTGGCCAACGGTCTGGTAACCGTGCTGCTGCATACGGGCTCCCGGGGCTTTGGCCATCAGACCTGTGACGACTTCCTGGCCCACATGGCCCGCAATCCAACCATCGACGGTATGGAATTGCCGGATCGTCAGCTGGCCTGCGCCAAAATTCAATCCTCAATCGGCAGGCAATACTATCGCGCCATGGCATGCGCCGCCAACTTTGCCTGGACCAACCGGCAGATCCTGCTGCACAACGCAAGGGAGGGTTTTCAGCAGGCCCTGGGGATCAGTCCGCGGCAGCTTGGCATGCGCCAAGTCTACGACATATGCCACAACATCGCCAAATTTGAAAACCATACGATCGACAATGCATCCAGACGCATCTGCGTCCACCGCAAGGGGGCGACCCGTGCTTTTCCCCCGCACCATCCGGACCTATGCGAAAGGTATCAGAAAACAGGACAGCCCATACTGATTCCCGGGGATATGGGTACCGCCTCATACGTACTGGTCGGCGCACCGCAGGCCATGGCCGAAACGTTCGGATCCACATGCCACGGGGCCGGCCGGATGATGAGCCGGAAGGCGGCCAAGAAATCCGCCAAGGGCCGGTCACTTGAAAAAGAGCTGGCGGAGAAAGGTGTGATCGCCCGATGGACGGGAAAGTCCACGCTGGCCGAAGAAATGCCGGAGGCATACAAGGATGTCACAGAGGTCGTCAATGCCGTCGAGGGATCCGGGATCTCGAAGATTGTGGCCAGGCTTCGGCCCATCGCCGTCATAAAGGGATGATATGCCGTTCGGGTTAAATTTTTACATAATTCCGTCATAGACTTGTAAAGGAGGCAGCAATGACACCGGAAATTTTCAGGGAATACGATATCAGGGGAGTTGTGGACGAGCAGATTACGGATGCGGATGTGTATTCTTTAGGACGCGGCATCGGCACCTATCTTGCCGAACACGGCTGTCATCATTTGACTCTGGGCCGGGACTGCCGCCTGAGCTCCGATAGGTTCGGTGAACAGATGATCAAAGGGCTTATGGAAAGCGGCTGTCATATAACGGATATCGGCGTCTGCCCGACGCCCGTGCTTTATTTTTCCATCCGGCATCTACAGCAGGAAGGCGGCGTGATGATCACGGCCAGCCATAACCCTCCGGAATATAACGGTTTTAAAGTATGCCTGGGAATGGACTCCGTGCACGGCGAGGAGATTCAGAAGATCCGAAAAATTATCGAACAAAAGGCGTTTACCGATGGCCAGGGCAGTCTCAGCGAGGCGGACGCCGTGGCCCCTTACCGGCAATATATAGAGGAGAACATCCAGGTGCCCAATCCCATGAAAGTTGGCATTGATGCCGGCAATGGGACCGCCGGGGTCATCGCCCTGCCGATTATAAGGCGGTTAAACTGTGAAGTGCACGACCTATACTGCGAGATGGACGGCAATTTTCCCAATCACGAGGCCGATCCCACAGTCGCCGCCAATCTGGAGGACCTGATCGCACTGGTAAAAGAAAAAAGACTCGATATCGGCATCGGATATGACGGCGACGGCGACCGGATCGGGGTGATTGACGAAAACGGAGAAATCATTTACGGCGACCAGCTCATGATTATTTTTTCGCGGGAGATTCTATCCAGAAAACCCAACGCCACATTTATATCGGAAGTCAAGTGCTCCAAAACCATGTATGATGATATTGAAAAAAACGGGGGCCGGGCCATTATGTGGAAAACCGGGCACTCCCTGATTAAAGAAAAAATGAAAGCCGAGAAGGCGGAGCTCGCCGGTGAAATGAGCGGCCATATGTTTTTTGCCGACCGGTATTTCGGCTATGATGACGCTGTTTACGCCTCCTGCCGGTTGATTGAGATCCTCTCCAGAACGGGCAAAACGGTTTCCGAACTGCTCTCGGATGTGCCGCCCACTTACAGCACGCCGGAAATAAGGGTGGCGTGTCCGGACCATATCAAATTCCGGGTGGTCGAGAAACTCACCGATGCCCTTCGAAAAGAGTACCATATTATCGATATCGACGGGGTGCGGATTGTATTTGAAGACGGATGGGGGCTGGTTCGGGCATCCAATACCCAGCCGGCCCTGGTCCTGCGGTTTGAAGCGCTGTCACGGGAGCGGCTGGAAGAAATCAAACGGATGGTTGAAGACCGCCTTGAAAATATCAAGAATACGCTTTAAATATAGTATATTTGACAATCCCGTAAAAAGCGGTTTATTCCGCTTCCAAGGAACTCGACAATATTTAATATTATCTTAGAAGCTTCCGCTGCTGTCATTCCGAGAAACGAAAGTGACGAGGAATCTTGATTGTTAAAGATTTCTCGCTACCGCTCGAAATGACAATGCGGACGCTTTTCAGAGTTACTTTCTGCAAAAATGGTGCGCCAGCGCAATAAATCGCTTTTTACGAAGCCATCATATTTTGAAAGCCGGAGGCGATTGACAGGAGAAGCCAAATGAGAGTCTTAGTCAGCGACAAACTTGGAGAGGCCGGAATTGATGTGTTCGAGCAGGAAACCGGCATTGATGTAGACGTAAAAACAGGTCTCTCCCCTGATGAATTGAAATCGATCATCGGAGATTACGATGCCCTTGTCATCCGAAGCGCCACCAAAGTAACCGCAGACCTTCTGGACAACGCGCAAAACTTAAAAGTAGTGGGACGGGCGGGCATCGGCCTGGACAACGTGGATATTCCGGCGGCCACGAAAAAGGGAGTTGTGGTGATGAATACGCCGGGCGGCAACGTGGTCACGACAGCCGAGCATACCATCGCGCTGATGATGAGCCTGACCCGAAATATTCCCCAGGGAACGGCCTCCCTCAAGGCCGGCCGATGGGACAAGAAAAATCTTCAGGGCCGGGAGATCATGGATAAAATCCTGGGGGTCATCGGATTCGGCAAAATCGGCTCAGTGGTTGCCGACCGGGCCAGGGGCCTTAAGATGCGGGTTATGGTCTATGACCCGGTGATTCCGCCCGAGACAATCGAAAAAAAAGGATTCGAACCGGTTTCCCTTGAGGCGCTCTACGCAGCCGCCGACTATATCACTGTCCATGTGCCCAAAAGCAAATACACCCAAGGCATGATAGATAAAGCGGCAATTGAAAAAATGAAACCGGGGGTGATGCTGATCAACTGCGCCCGGGGCGGGATTGTCGATGAGGCCTCACTTAAGGAGGCCTTGGAATCCGGCAGGGTTGCTGGGGCCGCCATGGACGTGTTCGAAACCGAGCCGCCGCCAACCGATCATCCGCTGCTTTCGCTGGAGAATGTCGTGCTCACCCCTCACCTCGGCGCATCCACAATTGAAGCCCAAACCAATGTGGCTGTGGCCGTAGCCCAGCAGATTATCGAATACCTGAAAAATAACAATATCATAAACGCCGTCAATGTACCCTCGCTTCCCGGCAACCTGTTGGAGAAGCTCCAACCCTACCTTTCTCTGGCCGACCGGATGGGGAGCATGATCGCCCAGTTTAGCACCGGCCAGTTGAAAGAGGCACGCGTTGAATACGACGGTGACTTCCAGGGGCTTGATATGTCGCCGGTGACAACGGCCTTTTTGAAAGGTCTCCTCGATCCGATGCTGCCGGATGAAATCAACATGATCAATGCCCCAATGCTGGCCAAGGAAAAAGGAATCCGGGTATCGGCCTCCAGCAGTTCAGAATCCTATGAATTCAACAACCTGATCAGTGCGCAGGTTATATCCACGGAAGAAACCTACCGGGTGGCAGGCACCGTGTTCGGCAAAGCGGAGCCCAGGATTGTCAGGATAAACGACTTCCGAATCGAAATCGTTCCCCAGGGCCATCTGACATTGATCCACAATCGGGATGAGCCCGGTGCCATCGGAAGCATCGGCTCCACGCTCGGGGAAAACGGCATCAATATCTCCAGAATGCAGGTGGGTCGGGAAGCCAACGGGGAAAACAATATCATCCTGCTTAGAACGGATAGTACGATATCCGGCTCCATCGTGGATCAGATCCGGGCCCTGCCCAAGGTAAAAAATATCAAAATCTTTGAATTATAAACCGTTGTGAGGTGAAAAATGTCGGGTGAGCAGAATCAGGACAAAAAAGCCAAAACCGGACAGACCGACGCAAGTGGCGAGCCGTCAACCGCATTGCCTGAGATTAATTTTTCGACCTTTATCATGTCATTAAACTCTTCGGCCCTTGTCAATCTCGGGTTGGAGGCCGATCCGTCCACCGGCAGCCGGGTGACCAATCTAGCGCTCGCCAAACAAACCATCGATATTCTGGCCATGCTCTCAGATAAAACCCAGGGGAATTTGACCGATGATGAACAACATCTCTTGACAAACATTCTATACGAATTACGTCTTATGTATGTTAAACAAAAAAAGGCGTCCTCTTAAATAGTGTCCGTCCATAAATAAGCCATTTATTATGGATGGGCATTAAGTAACTTAATCGTACTCACGGCTCTCATGGGCATCGTCGTATTCGAAATTTAAAAGCCGATTATGAGAACGAGCCCGCGTACGAGAACGAATCAAACGTTACTTTCTGCACAAATGCTGCATCCGCAGTCTAATACGCCTTTTACGAAGCCATCAACTTTAAACCTCAAGTTAGGAGACCCAATCTATGATAAGAGTAAAATTCCCGTCCGGTTCGATAATGAAAACAGTCATCGGTATCCTGATCATTGTGGGCCTGGTACTTATCGGATCCGGTGAATATGCGAGCTCAGCCGCCGGTACCCAGCCAGGTAAGAGCGCTCTCGTGCCCCAAAGCTTCACCGGGCTGGCTAAGCACGCAAGCCCTGCGGTCGTCAATATCCGGACCGTCAAGACGATTGAAGGCGGTGGCCGGGTCTTTCGGCACTTCTTCCAGGGGCCCCGGGGGCACGGTGACATGTTCGATCAGTTTTTCAAAAAATTCTTTGATGAGGATCCCCGAGAGTTCAAACAAAAAAGTCTGGGCTCCGGCTTTATCCTTGATAAAAACGGCTATATCGTAACCAACCATCATGTCATCAAAAATGCCGAGGAGATTCGGGTCAAGCTGAAAAACGACAAGGAATATGACGCGGAGATAAAAGGCGCCGACCCCTCGACCGATCTTGCCCTGATTAAAATCAAGGCGAATGAGGATCTGCCCACTCTTGAATTCGGTAGCTCCGAAAGCCTCGAGATCGGCCAGTGGATAATTGCCATCGGGAATCCGTTCGGCCTCGAACATACCGTCACCGCCGGCATCGTAAGCGCCAAGGGCCGGGTTATCGGCGCCGGGCCCTATGATGATTTCATTCAGACCGACGCCTCGATTAATCCGGGAAATTCAGGCGGTCCCCTGATCAACATGGATGGCGAGGTCGTCGGCATCAGCACGGCCATTGTCGCCGGGGGGGAAGGGATCGGATTTGCCATTCCCATTACCATGGCCAAAGATATCATCGAGCAGCTGAAAAAAACGGGCGAAGTCACCCGGGGTTGGCTCGGCGTCGGCATCCAGGATCTGGATCCGGAGCTGAAGGAATACTATGATGTGGACGAAGGTGTATTGGTCACGCAGGTTTTCCCCGGGGATCCCGCGGATGAGGCAGGCATCGAGCCGCAGGATATCATCCTTTCCGTAAACGGAAAATCAGTTGATTCCGCAAGGGAGTTATCCAAAGTCGTTGCCGAGCTCTCCGTGGGTCAGAAGGCAAAAATTAGGCTCTACCATAAGGGTGAAGTCAAGACCGTGGAAGTCAAAATCGCCAAACGCGATGAGAGCCGGATCGCCTCGATGCAGGGGGAGTCCTTCGACCAATCCTCGGATGAGCTTGGAATTGAAGTTTCTAATATCACTCCCAATATTTTAGAGCAGCTTAACCTGCCCAACCGGCAGGGGGTCGTCGTCGTCAACGTCGCCGGGGACAGCAAAGCGGCAGAGGCCGGAATCCAAAAAGGCGATATTATTAAAGAGATGAATCATCAGACAATTGACTCGGTCGCCGATTATGAATCCGTGCTCAGCCAAACCGAACAGGGAGAAGAGCTACAATTCTATATCAAACGCGCCCATCGCGGCTATATCGTCGTTAAAATAACTAAATAGGTTTTTCAAAAGGGTATATGAGGCCTTCCGGTGGAGATCGAATCCTTTGCAAAGGTCAACCTATACCTTGAAATAACCGGTAAACGTCCGGACGGGTATCATGAGTTGATCACTTTGATGTGCCCGATTGATCTGCATGATACCCTTCGGATCGAATTTAACACAGCGGCAAGCCGGGTCGCCTGCAGCCATCCGGATGTCCCGGAGGATGGTTCCAACCTGGCGATAAAAGCCGCCCGGCGATTTTTTGACGCCACCAGTTGCCGGGATCATATATCAATCGGTATCGACAAAAGGATCCCTGTCGGTGCCGGTCTCGGCGGCGGCAGCAGCAACGCCGCTGCGGTTTTAAACGCCCTCAACCGGAGATACGAGACCCCTCTCTCGCGGCATGCCCTGATGGATCTGGCCGGAACAATCGGCGCGGATGTGCCGTTTTTCGTATATGGGCGCCCGGCCCTGGCAACAGGCATCGGAGACCGCCTTACGGCCTATGAGCAATTACCCGAGGCCCCCATTGTCCTCATTTACCCGAGAACCCCCGTCTCAACCGCCGTTATCTATCAAAAATTGAATTTTGGATTGACAAAAACCAAAAAAATAAATAAAAAAAGTATTTTTAGGCATATTCAGAAAAAGGGGATCAGCCGTGTCCTTTACAATGATTTTGAACCCACGGCGTTTAAGATCTATCCGGAAATTGCCGAGGCAAAATCGGCTTTACTGGCTCAGGGGGCCCTCGGCGCACTGATGTCCGGTAGCGGATCATCGGTATTCGGCATTTATCCGGATACGGTACAGGCGCATAATGCCTATACAAATGTCAAGGGGCGGTACCCACAATGGGAAGCCTTTATGACGAGGCTGCGGATTGGCTGAAACGCCATACCATCAACAAACGACCTTGCTGGGGCGTCGTCAAGAGGTAAGACACAGGATTTTGGTTCCTGCATTCGGAGGTTCGAATCCTCCCGCCCCAGCCAAATCTAAAGAGAGAAGTCGAAAAAGATGGCGGTTGAAAACGACTACATTATTTTTGCGGGCAACTCGAACCCCATCCTGTCCAAGTCCATTACCGAATATCTGAACCGCTCGCTGGGTGGGGCCAAAGTCCAGCGGTTCAGTGACGGGGAGATCCAGATTGAAATCCATGAAAATGTCCGGGCCAAAGATGTCTTTGTTGTTCAATCCACCAGCTATCCGGTCAATGATAATCTGATGGAGCTGCTGCTGATGATTGACGCGCTCAAGCGTTCATCAGCCAGACGCATTACAGCGGTTCTCCCCTATTTTGGCTATGCCCGCCAGGATAAAAAGGTTTCCCCGAGGGTTCCGATAAGCGCCAAATTGGCGGCAGATTTACTGACCACCGCCGGTGCCAACCGAATTATTACGATGGATCTGCATGCCAGCCAAATCCAGGGATTTTTCAATACCCCGGTGGACAACCTGTTTGCCGCACCGGTGCTCATCGACTACATGAAAAACAATTATAAAGACGACATGGTCATTGTCTCTCCGGATGCCGGGGGGGTGGAACGGGCCAGGGCATTTGCCAAACGACTCGGCGCCGGCCTTGCCATTATTGACAAGCGGCGGGATGAGCCGAACAAAGCCAAGGCTATGGCGGTCATCGGCGATGTGACGGGGAAAAAAGCGGTCATACTCGATGACATGGTTGACACCGCCGGGACATTGACCCAGGCGGCCAATGCGGTTATGGAAAACGGGGCCAGTGAGGTGCATGCCTGCTGTACGCATCCCGTGCTTTCCGGTCCGGCGATCGAACGGATAAAAGATTGCGCCCTTTCCAGGGTGGTGGTTACCGATACCATTCCCCTTTCAGACAAGGGACTGGCCTGCGACAAAATAAAAGTGCTCTCAATTGCCAACCTTTTCGGCGAGGCGATCATCCGGAGCCATACCGGGGATTCTGTGACATCACTGTTTATATAAGGATAAAAAACTGTTAACGGAGGCATTAAATATTGGACCGATATCAAATAACCGCAAAACAACGTGAAAAAACCGGAAAAGGGGTCGCCCGCGCGCTACGGCGGATGGGCGATATGCCGGCTGTGCTCTATGGGGCGAATATTGACAGTATGCCTTTATCGCTCAGCATCCATGACATGGAGATCCTGTTGAACAAGGTCAGTCCCAGTCAGGCATTACTGGATCTGCAGATCGAAAACGGCGCAAAAGACAAGAAGACCGTTATGATCAAAGAACTGCAGATTGACCCGGTAAAGTTCAAATATCTGCATGTGGACTTCTATGAGGTTAGAATGGATCAGCAGATTACGACCACCGTGCCGGTAGCGGCCGTTGGCACCTCTAAAGGCGTGGAAGAAGGCGGAATTCTGCAGATTATTCGACGGGAACTCGAAGTCAATTGTCTGCCGGGCGATATCCCGGAACAGATCGAAATTGATATCACCGAGCTCGATGTGGGGGATTCCCTCCACGTTGAGGATATCCAGCTGGGTGAAAAAATTGAAATTCCCTATGAGACCAACTTTACCGTCTTGACCGTTGTAAGCCCGGCCATGGAAAAAGAGGAGGAACCCGAGGCTGAAGAGCTCGAAGCGGGTGAAGAAGGCGAAGCCGAGGAAGCATCCGGCGGAGAGGTGGAAGAGGAATAATCGGAACCCCGTGGTTAATAGCCGGCCTGGGCAATCCGGGCAGAAAATATGCCTGGTCCCGACATAATGCCGGTTTTATGGTGATTGAGCGCATTGCGGAGGCCAATCATGCCCCCCTCAGCCGAAACAAGTTTGATGCCGATTTCGGCCGGGGCTGCATTGAGGGGATTGACGCCATCCTATTGAGGCCCATGGCCTATATGAACCGCAGCGGATGGCCGATCAGCCGAATGGCCGATTTTTTTCAGATACCTTTGGATCATCTGCTGGTGATCCATGATGATATTGATATTGGTTATGGAAAAATTAAAATTAAAGCGAAAGGAGGACATGGAGGGCATAATGGCTTGAGGTCGATTATCGATGCCGTTGGAAGCGGGGATTTTCCCCGAATAAGGATCGGTATCGGGCGACCCGAGGGACCCATCGACGTGAGCAGCTATGTCCTCGGGAGCTTTACCGCTGATGAGTGGCGGGAGTTTGAGCCGATACCGGATAAAGCAGCGGATGCTGTGAAGACAATTCTTAGGCATGGTGTCAACGAGGGTATGAATCGTTTCAATTAACGTTTAACAAAGTTTTATCTTTTAACTGATTAGTTAGGGAGGGTTGATATGGAATGGATTTTGAACAATATTCCACTGACGTGTACATTTGTTGGAGTAATCGGAATTCTTTATTCGCTTCTGGTTGCCGGCATCATTAAAGGCGCGGATACCGGAGAACCCAAAATGATCGAAATCGCCAACGCCATTCAGGAAGGCTCGATTGCCTACCTGAATCGGCAGTTGAAAAGTATGGCGATTGTAGGGATCGTTATTTTTATCGTCATTTTCTTCGGCTTAAACGCCAAGACCGGCATCGGCTTTTTGGTAGGCGCCGTGGCCTCTTATTTAGCAGGCTATATCGGCATGCGCGTTTCGGTTCTGGCGAACCTCAGGGTGGCGGAAGCCTGCAAAAAAGGCCTGGCATCCGGTCTCAGCCTCGCATTCAAGGGCGGGTCCGTAACCGGTATGCTGGTTGCCGGCCTGGCGTTGACCGCAATTGCCGGCTACTTCACCTTCTTGTCATCTTCCGCCCCGGAGGGTACTGCCCTTAAGGATCTGGTGGTTCCCCTGGTTGCTCTGGGATTTGGCGGCAGCCTGGTCTCGATATTTGCCCGTCTCGGCGGCGGAATTTTCACCAAGGGCGCCGATGTCGGTGCCGACCTGGTCGGAAAGGTCGAAGCCGGTATTCCGGAGGACGATCCGCGCAACCCGGCCACTATCGCCGATAACGTTGGGGATAACGTAGGCGACTGCGCCGGCATGGCCGCCGACCTTTTTGAGACCTATGCGGTAACGGTTGTCGCCGCCATGCTACTGGGCGCCTTGATGTTTCAAGACAATACGATGGCCGTTCACTTTCCCCTTGTTCTCGGTGCCGTTTCCATCATCGCATCGATCATCGCCACCTTTTTTGTCCGCCTGGGCAAAAGCGAATACATCATGGGAGCCCTTTATAAGGGAATGTTCGGCGCCGCCATCCTGGCTGCCATCGCGTTCTACTTCGTCACCACGAAACTTATGACCGATATGAACGGCATCCCGGCGATCAATCTGTATTATTCGGCGCTGGTGGGTTTGGTATTAACCGTTGTCATCGTTATTATCACGGAATACTATACGGGTACCTATAAACCGGTTAAGGGCATTGCGGAAGCCTCAACCACCGGCCATGCCACCAACATTATTGCCGGTCTGGCGGTCAGCCTTCAGTCCACTGCCGCGCCGGTTCTGGCTATCTGCCTGGCGATTGGCGTCGCCTATGGCTTTGCCGGCCTTTATGGGATTGGCATTGCCACGGTGGCGATGCTGTCCATGACGGGCATGGTCATTGCGATTGATGCCTATGGTCCGATCACGGATAATGCCGGTGGTATTGCCGAAATGGCGGAACTTGACGACAGCGTCCGCGCCGTAACCGACCCGCTGGATGCGGTGGGCAACACCACCAAGGCGGTCACCAAAGGCTATGCCATTGGCTCTGCCGGCCTTGCCGCCCTGGTGCTTTTCGCCTCCTACACCCAGGAATTCGTCCTGCAGGCCGAGGAGATGGCTAAAGTATCCGGAAAGGCCGTCGAGAATATTACCTTTGATCTCTCCAATGTGGACGTCATTATCGGCCTGTTTATCGGTGGGCTGCTGCCGTTCCTGTTCGGCTCCATGGCCATGCAGGCGGTGGGCCGCGCCGGCAGCGCCGTTGTTGACGAGGTTCGCCGGCAGTTCCGGGAAATTCCCGGGATCATGGAGGGCACTTCAAAGCCGGATTATCACAACTGTGTCGATATCGTTACCAAATTCGCATTGAAGGAAATGCTGATACCCGCCCTGCTGCCTGTTGCGGCACCGCTCTTGGTCGGCTTCCTGCTGGGCAAAGTGGCATTGGGCGGACTCTTGATCGGCAGCATCATCACCGGGCTGTTCGTCGCGATTTCCATGACCACCGGTGGTGCGGCATGGGATAATGCGAAAAAATACATCGAGGACGGCTTCTTCGGCGGCAAGGGCAGTGATGCGCATAAAGCTGCGGTCACCGGTGATACGGTCGGCGATCCGTATAAGGATACCGCTGGTCCGGCGATCAATCCCATGATCAAGATCTTAAACGTTGTGGCCTTGCTCATGGTACCGTTCCTTATTTAATCGTTTCCGACCGCATACCCGTATAAATTGCGGAAAAGGGATTGACGGGGCTTCTCGTCAATCCCTTTTTTTGTTGAACAAAAATAGAAAAAATGATATAAATATTTTTTTATGTTTTGGATTAAACGAATCGGATTATAAACTGGTGAGACTTATGGCTAAAAAAGCACAAGCCCAAAAACAAAACCTGAAATCGTTCCAAGTCGGTGATCTGGCGGTATACCCGGCCCATGGCGTCGGACGGATCGAGTCCATTGAAAGTCGAACCATCAACGGCGCCAAGCATGACTTCTATATTATGAAAATTATAGACAATGGCATGGTCATCATGATCCCGACCATGAATGTGGAATCCGTCGGACTCCGTGAAGTTATCCATGAAAGCGAGATTCCCGACATTTACTCGATTTTAAAACAGAAAAAGGATGAAATTTTTGACAATCAGACGTGGAACCGGCGATACAAGGAATACATGGATAAGATAAAAACGGGCTCTCTTTATGATGTCGCCGAAGTCTTCAGGGATCTGTTTGTGTTAAAGCTGGCAAAAGATCTATCCTTTGGGGAACGTAAGCTGCTGGATACGGCAAGAGGGCTTCTTTTAAGAGAACTCTGCACGGCTAAAAATACCGACGAAAACACCATGTGGGGCGAAATCGAATCCCTGTTTCAACCCCTGCAATAAGATGCTATGGCCGACCAATGGTCGATTTCTTTTACCGTGGCGAAGTCGGAAGCGAATCTCCGGCTGGATACGGTAATTACCTCCCGGCACCCTGAATTATCCCGAAATACCGTCAGCCGCCTGATCCGTGAGGGGCTCGTCCGGGTCGACGGCCGGATACGCAAACCCGCCTATAAAACAATGGCGGGCAGCCATGTCAGCGGTTTGGCTGCCGCTTTTAAAAATCCGGCGGCAGCCGATGGGCCTCTCGTACCGGAACCGACTCCCCTCGCTATCCTCTTTGAAGATGAAGAATGCCTTGTTCTGAACAAACCACCGGGCGTGGTCGTCCATCCCGCCCCCGGCCATAATCGCCAAACACTGGCCAATGCCCTGATCCATCACTGTCCGGATCTGCGCGATGTCGGAAATACGCCCGGCCGGCCGGGGATCGTCCATCGACTGGATAAGGACACTTCAGGGCTTCTTCTGGTGGCGAAATCGGAGGCATCGTTCAACCACCTATCCGCCCAGTTTAAAGCGCGAAGCATCGAGAAGAAATATCTCGGCCTTGTCTATGGACAGCCGAAAAATGCGGCGGGCCGGATCGATCTTCCCATCGGGCGCCATGCCGTCGATCGAAAAAAAATGTCATCTTCGAGGTATGCAAGGGGGCGCACGGCTGAAACGCGATGGCGGGTCAAAGCCCGGTACGGCCGGATAGCGCTTATTGAATACACCATAAAAACCGGGCGGACCCATCAAATCCGCGTGCACAGCGCGGCGATAAACTGTCCGATCGTCGGCGACACCGTCTACGGAATGAAAAGACCCCGTAAATTCTTACAGAATAACCAAAAACTGGCTTCTGTGGCGCAAGCCGTCAACCGCCAAATGCTGCATGCGTGGCAGATGCGGTTTGAACATCCCGGAACCGGCAAATCCGTCTTCATTGAAGCCCCGCCCGCCCCGGATATGGACGCTGTTATCCGGGAACTCAACGCCATCTATCCGGATCAGGCCTTCAAATGAATATAAAGGCGATTCTCCGATTTCACTACCGGCAAAATTTTTACGGACTCTTTGGCCGGGCCGGACATCACGCCGCCGCTGTAATCATAGGTTGAACCGGACACACTGCAACACTGGATGGTGCGGGTATCCGGCAGCGGATCAAGCCGCCGGCCCATGTGGGAGCACCGATTGTAAATCGCGTGAAACTGCTGATCACCCCCATTAAATATCAGAATCCGGTCAGGAAGCGTTTTTTTCTCCAGCCGAATGGCACCGGCAGGGACGGACAATTCCGGGGCGCGGTTCAGATCGATTTCAATTCGCCCGTCTTCATAGATCCAGCACGCGCTATCAGCCGGCGGGCGAGTGCGACAAACCCCCATCAGGCGTTTGAAAAACCCCATAGGATTTAGCCCTTCCGTTTGAGTTCAAGGGTACATTGCTTTTTGTCCTTGTCAAAGGTCATTACGATTTCCTGATCATCGCCCTTGTTGCCGGACAACTCCTTGTAGCGTTGCTTGATCCGGTTTTCAAAATCCGCTTCAGACTCCGTGCCTCGGGTGCCCATTTCATCCAACTTCTTCTGCTGGAGCTGCCAGTAAGAATAGAGCGACGAATGCTTGTCCGACGCCTCTTTTTCCGAGGCATGCGAGGCCGGCGCCGCCGTACTGCCGAATGCCCTCCCCTGGCGGTAGGCGGCTTCTGCGTTTTCCCAGAGCTGCTGCCAGGCTTTTTTGTTATAAAAAACCTTCCACTGGAGGTTGTCCAGCATTGTTTCAAGAGGCTTGGTTGAGGCTGCCGGCGGTATCCGGTATCGCTGGATTTTTTCTATCAGTTCGTGATGCCGCGGATGGGGTTTGTTCTGACGATCCGCCAAGTAAGCCCGAAGCTTGGCATCCATGGCATCCACTTCCCGGTCCAAACGTTTCAAATCGTTCTCAATTGATTTTTGATGTTGCTCTGTGTCTTCGGCCATACCTACACCCAATACCTTGTTTAATCATATATCATGTTATTCTAAAATATGACGCCGCTGTCAGCGCGGGCGGCGGCTGGATACCCAACCGTTTGTTTCTAGGGGACATGCCGCAAAAGCATATCGATTCGTTTTTTGGCGATTTCATCAGCCTTATCAGAAAGCGTAAGAATATGAAAGCCCCCGTCAACCAGAAAAAGCTCGGCTCCGGGAATCATTGAGGCCGTATATTGCGCCTGATGAAGGGGCACATCGCCGTCATCGGTCCCGTGTATCACCAGCGTCGGCGACCGGATGTCTTCCAATGGCAGTTTATCAATGGCGGCCAACTGGGCCAAATCGTTTTCCAGGCCCTTTTTGCGATGGCTGAAGGGAGACATGGACTTGATCAATTCCATTAAATGCGAAACCTGCTGCCGATCCCTAAGAATATCGTTTAACAGCCTTTCAGCCGCCTCATTATCCAGGGTACTTTCAAACCGGACCATCGATTTTAGCGCGAGTTTAGGGAAGTAAGCCGCGGCCTGATTATATAGCCAAACCGCCGGATCATTAAACAGCATTCTGGCAAAAAACTGCCCGGCGCCATTATTTTGAGAAATAAAATGATACCGTTGGCTAACGGTACTTTCAAGGATTAATGCCCACACCCGCTCCGGATAATAGGCGGCAAACATCAATGCACAGGTGCCACCGGCTGAAAATCCCAGGACGCCCACCCGCTCGATATCGAGATAATCCAACAATGCGGCCAGGGCATCCGCCTGCGCCTTAAAACTATATCCGGTAGAAAGGGGGGTACGGAGATATCCCGGACGCGACCAGGCCAAAAGTGAGAATCCCCTCGCTGTAATATCGGACCAAAGGGGAAATACCTGATCATAGCCGCCGGGGCCGCCATGAATACCAACTACTGTTGGCGTATCATGGCCTTTGACCGCATATTCCACCGGTCCCCTGCCGGTTTCCGCCATGTGGCTGCCGGCACGGAGCTCCGCGATCAGGTCATGCTTCCACTGAAAATACGCTAACGGGGGCTTTTGTGTTTTATCCGTCACGGTTCGTCAAAAATTGGCCAATACGATTAAAATCCGTAAATGCCCTTTTCTAACAGGTCCATTGGGGATTGTAAAGCGTGCTTGCAGATCCGCCCGGCGCCCGGCATCAAAAACAGATCTTGTCCAAGCCACGCGGGGTCTGGATAATGGATGGATATAAGGATAAAAAAAGCGCTGCTTTCGCAATCAAAAAACGATAGACAGCGCTTATACTGATATCGGCTGAAGAGGGTCTGCGCCAGGCCGGGCTAGGCCTGGATTTCATAATCCGGATTATAACAGTACCGGCAGCAGTTCAAACATCGGCCGGCCTCCCTGAGAGCATCCGACTCGCTGATCACCAGATCCACCTCATCAAAATTATTGATCCGATCAGCCACGGGCATTTCAGGCGTTTCAACCCGTTTGCTCTGTTTAATACCAGCCACCGAGTCGAAAATCGTATCCTGAATATGTTTATTTAGGATTGCCTTTGGCTGCGGGGTTACCGGCTTGCCTTTCAAAAAGAGATTCATCGACCGGGCCGCTTTCCGTCCGCCGCCGATGGCATCCACAACCAGCGCCGGACCCGTCGCCGCATCTCCGGCGGCAAATATATAGGGGACATTGGTCTGATGGGTGGCGGGATCGACCTCAAAAGTATTCTTCCGGCTCCAGGAGATGTCATCCATCCGGTCCCCCTTGCCGCGAAATTCCGCTGAAGGCGCCTGACCAATCGCGGTAATAATCATATCCACATCCAAAAGGGTCTCCGAGCCCTCAATCGGAACCGGCCGGCGCCTTCCGCTGGCATCGGGTTCACCCAGCTCCATCTTTAAATATTCAAGACCCGTTACGCGCCCTTCGTCATCGCCCATCACCTGGTTGGGCGCAGCGAGGAAAATGAATTCAATCCCCTCTTCTTCAGCGGCGTCGATCTCTACTTCATTGGCCGGCATCTCCTTGCGTGTCCGCCGGTAGACCAGATAGACTTTTTCGCAGCCCATACGAACCAGGGTTCGGGTACAGTCGATGGCCGTATTGCCGCCGCCGATAACCGCAGCCCGTTTTCCGATGTCCAACTGCTCCTCGTTGCCTACCCGGGAGAGAAAATTGATTCCGGTATAGCAGCCATTCAAATCTTCACCGGGGATTTTCAACTGATAATCGCTCCATGCCCCGATGCTGAAGAATATGGCATCATAACCGGCGGCAATCAGGGCGCCGAATTCAAAATCACGGCCCAGCCGTACATTGGTATGATAGTCGATGCCGAGGTTTACTATCCCATCGATTTCCCAGTCGAGCACCTTTTTGGGCAACCGATATTCGGGAATCCCGTATCTTAGCATACCGCCCAACTTGGGCATGGCTTCAAAAATGCTTACCTGGTGGCCGGCGCGACGCAAAAAATACGCACAGCTCAATCCGGCGGGCCCACCGCCAATAACTGCCGCCCGCTTGCCGGTATCCGGCGCTTTTTCAATCGGTATGCGCTTTCCTGAATTCATTTCGTAGTCGGCCGCAAAGCGTTTCAAGTGGTTAATGGCCACCGGTTCGTCCTCGATTCCCCTGCGGCAATAGGATTCACAGGGATGGGGACACACCCGGCCACAGGCGAGCGGCAGCGGGTTGCGCTCCCGGATCGTATCTACGGCCTCCTCGTACTCACCCTCTTTTATATGGTGAATATATCTTGGAATGTCGATTTCCGCCGGACAGGTTTGGGCGCAGGGAGCCACGGCATCATCTTCGTCATTCAAATGCAGCAGCCGATCGCTCATGGTGCGGACTTTTAAGATCGGCTTCGGGCAGGCCCTTTCACATGCCCCGCAGCCAACGCATTTTTCTTTGTCGATCACCGGAAAGCCGTTTTTGCCCATTTTTATGGCATCAAATTGACAGGCCCGGATACAATCGCCGAACCCCAGGCACCCAACGGGACAATCCCGCTTTCCACCGTATAAGGCGGCAACCGCCTTGCAGCTGTTTAGCCCTTCATAGTAAAAGCGGTCTGTCGCCCGCTCGCCCCCATCACAATCGTTGTAGGATTTCAGCGGTTCAGCGGTTCCGGGTTCCAAACCCATAATCTCTGCAATCTTATCCACATTTTCTTTGCTGGTCAGAATACAGACATTCGGCGGCGCCTCACCCTTTACAACGGCCTCAGCGGCAGCAGAACAGCCGGTATAGCCGCATCCGCCACAGTTGGCACCGGCCAGAAGGTTCTCGACCTTTGCAATCCGCGGATCCTCGTAAACATAAAAAATTCGGGAAGCAAAGCTCAATGCGATACTGATGATCAGGCCAAGCCCTAAGGTAAAAAGAACAGATTCAAGCAAAACCTTCCTCCTTATACTGAGTTCAGCCGCTAAATAAATTATAATTTATAAGAACGCTGAACAGTTCCTTTGACTCCGCGGCGTTCGGTTATACCATGCCTTTAAAGGCAAAAAATGCCAGTGAAATAATGCCGGCGGTTACCAGTCCGATGGATGTATCCTGCAGCGGCTTCGGCACGCGCCCGATGTTGATCCGCTCCCGAAGCCCGGCAAACAAAACCAGGGCAAGCCCAAACCCGACCGCATAGGCGATTGATGAGATCAACGCCTCCACGAAGGTATATTCCTCCTGAACGTTGATCAGACAGACGCCCATGACCGCACAGTTGGTGGTAATCAAAGGCAAGAATATGCCCAGACCGGCATATAGGGCGGGGATGCTCTTTTTAAGAAACATTTCAACGAATTGCACAAGGGATGCGATGACCAGAATAAACGCGATAGTCCGCAGGAATTCAATACCAAGGCCGACAAGAAAGTAGGTATCGACAATCCAGGTAATGACGCCAGCCATGGTCAGCACGAAAATAACCGCCATGGACATGCCTACGGCGGTCTCCATTTTCTTGGAGGTGCCGAGGAATGGACAGTTTCCCAGATATTGTGCCAGCACAATATTGTTGATAAAAATACAGCTGATGATCAGTACAAAAATGTCGCCCATATTCAACTCCTGTTTGAACTTTTCAAACCGGTAATTATCGGTTTCCGGCCAGATTGATGAGACAGAGCATCAATCCGAGGCAGACAAATGCCCCCGGCGCCTCGACCATGAACGTGAAGGGCTCAAATGAGGAGCCAAAAACCTGCATCCCGTAGAATGTTCCTTCGCCCAGCACTTCCCGAACCGCGCCAAGCGCACCCAGAGACAGGGTAAATCCGACCCCGATGCCCAATCCATCAGCCACCGAATACACCGGCGTATTCTTGGAGGCGAACGCTTCAGCCCTTCCGAGAACAATACAGTTGACAACAATCAGCGGAATAAAAATACCCAGCTCAAGATACAATGGATAGGCATACGCCTGCATGAGCAGTTCCACCACTGTTACGAAGGTCGCAATAATAATGATATAACAGGCAATCCGGATTTTTGCCGGGATCACGTTTCGGAGCAGCGACACCAAAAGGTTTGAACAGACCAGCACGAATGTCGTTGCGATACCCATTCCAAGCCCGTTTTCAACCGATTTTGTCACCGCGAGCGTTGGGCAGAGCCCGAGCACCAGCCGAAACGGCGGGAGCTCCTCCCATAAGCCTTTGCTAAATTCCTGAGCCAGCGTTTTTGCCATAATCTTTACTTCCCCTTAGCCGGAAAAAGTGGATAACTTTTCTTTGATTTGCGGTTCAAGCTTCCCATACAGATCCCCGGCCCTTCTAACAGCCGTGCATACGGCGCGGGATGTAAGGGTCGCCCCCGACATGGCCGTGATCTCACCGCCGTCCTTTTTAACCTTGGTTTCCGTGCCTATGGGCACACCCTTGAACTGCTTTTTGAAATCCTCGTGGGTTTCGACCCGCGCCCCGACACCCGGCGTTTCATTATGGGTGGTGACACTGACGCCGTGGATCTTTCCGGTTTTCACATTCACGGCCACCATGACGCCGACATCCCCGCCATAGCCGCTGCCCTTTGTCTCGAATGCGACAACTTCCGGCTTTCCCTCATAAACACCGACAAAGAAGTTTTTTTCTTCCTCGCCCACCGGAACGGCAAACCGATCGCTGACCGGATTATTGGTGGCGCCTTCTAAAATTTTCTGAATGGCCGGACCCTTGACGAATTTGAGAACCTGACTGTCGATTCGCTCCTGCGTGCTGCTCTGTATAGCGGCCAGCAGTCCGCCCGATAGAGTGCTCAAGACTGTCAGCACGACGACCATTTTTATCATTTCACGCATAATTGGCTACCTTTCGCAAGGTCTTGGGTCGGATTTTATCAATGATGGGATTAACGATATTGATCACCAGGATGGCAAAAACCACCCCGTCAATATGGGTCCCGATATTGCGGATAAGCACCGCCAGAAACCCGCCAAGAGCTCCATAGATCAACATCGGAATGAAGTTCACCGGCGACGAGGAGTCCTCCGTGGCCAGATAAAACGCCCCAAACAGGGAATATCCCGTCAGTAAATGAAAACTGCCGCTGGCATAAACCTCCGGATTGGCCTGATGAAAACAGAATGCCGTGACAAACATGCCCACCATGAATGAAACGGCGATCTCCCATCGAATATAGCCCCGAAGCATGAGATAGCCCCCTCCGATGATCAGACCCAGCATGCAGGATGTCCCGATGCCGCCGACTTGACGGCCAAGCAAAAGATCCAGCGAGTTAAACCCTTCAACAGCCCCTGTTCCGAAAGACTTGGCCAGCGCCAAGGGATAAACCGGGTTGAAGTCAAACTGATAGTTGACCAACGCCTCATTGAAATCAAAATAGCTGCCCCAGGAAAGCATCAATATCGCGGTGGCCAAAACCGCCGGATGGAACGGATTACCGCCAAGTCCGCCATAAATCTCCTTGCCGACGACTATGGTGAAAAACGTTCCCACCACAACAACCCACCACGGGGTCGTGGCCGGAAGCATCATGGCAAACAGCATACCCAGCAATGCCGCGTTGCCGTCGCCAATGGAAATCGGCCGCCGGGTCAGATAGTTCATGATCAGCTCCCAGATCATGGCTGAGGCAATAGAGAGGGTCACCACCGACAGCGCCGGGGCCCCGTATTTTAACAGGCCGGGAATAACGGCCAGCAGGGTCGCCAGCAAGATATGATAATTCTTGAAGAAGACCTGACTACCGTTATGCCAGAACGGGGCGTGAGAAACCGTCAGTTTGATAGGCTCAGGCATTGCTTTCCTCCGCTTTCATGCGCTCCAACGTAGTTTTGGCAAGCGTGATATATTGAAAAATTGGAATTCGGGCTTCACAGACATAGTCACACAGACCGCATTCGATGCAGGCGTCAAGTTCGGCTTGGCTAACCGCCTCCTCGTACTGATCGGCCGCGAGTAGTCGAACCAAAATGTTGACCGGAATGTTGACCGGACAGACCCGGACGCATTCGCCGCAGTTGATGCAGGCGACATCCTGGCGCTCGGGTATCTGACTTCGGTCCTGGATCATTATGGTGTCCGTATCCGGCTGAATCGGATGCTCCGTGGTATAAACCGCCACCCCGGTCATGGGGCCGCCGAAAACGATCCGATCGCCATCCTGGATGGTTTCATTGAATCTGTTCAGGATATCCTTCAACGGCGTGCCAATGGTTGCGCAGACCAGCCGTTTATTGCCGCTTTTTGAAATAAGGGTCACCAGCTTGTTCATCGGAAGCTGGCCGGTATTGAATGCCGCCCCCATGGCGGATACCGCTTCGGCCGAGAAAAATGCCACGTCGGCATTGCCGGCATCGCCTCCGCCTTTTATCTCATCGGCCATCACATGCCGGACAATCAACTGGGGGTGCGCGGCGGGGTATTCCGAATCCACAGTCTTTACTCCCGCCCCTGAGGCGCCGGCGACTTGCACCAGGGACTCCGGAACCGCCAGCATCACATTATGGATGCCGGTAATTTTGCGCAGGATATCGATTCCGGTTTTTATCGATTCAATGCCGGTTTTTACGAAAAATTGGTTGGTGGTAGAGAGGAGATCCCTGTCAAGGCCCAATATAACGATGGCCTTGATCAACCTGTCGGAATTGAAAAAAGGCGAAAAATCGGGTTTTCCGGGTAGCGCCTGGAGAAACTGCCTGGCGACATCGAGGCTCGGATTCTGGCTCTTTTCTTTGAATTCATCATCTGCCGTCTGGCTGGCCTCCGCATCAACGGCAACGGTGACAGCCGTCTGCTTTGCCTGCATCATACCAATAAAAGGCGCGATTTCGGTAACCTTGCCGGCTTTACTGGCCAAGGCGTAGTCCCCGCCATCAGCGTCGGCCCGGATCCGCTGGCCCATTTTGACCTGATCGCCGACGGAAAGCGCGGGCACCCCGTCACTAGCCTCCGGGGTATCCAAAAGGAACCGGATTTTCTGAGGCGCCTGAATGTAAACGGGTTCGGGCTGGCTATCCGTTATAGGCTCGTATGTTAGCTTCGGTTTGATAAAGCCAAAAAATGATCTCTTCATGGATTAACCTTTAACCGTGTTGTTCGGTTTGAAAATTTGTTGCCTGTCCGTAATAGTTCCTGTCGGCTAATATCCGTGGCACTGACTACAATCCGAATCGGTAGGACCGGCACCGGCATTCTCATGGCAATCCATACATTGCGTATGAAACGCCTCGGTGCGGTTTCGGATACCGTGGCACCCGGTACAGTCGGCGCGGTTCGGGCCCACACCGAAATTATTATGGCAGCCGATACACTGCGTGTGAAAAGCCGCTTTCCTGCCGGGCATCATACCGCCGCCCATTCCGCGCTGATGACAATCGGTACAGGCCTGTGGGCCGCCGGCGTCGCCCTGTTGATAGTTATGGTGGCAGTCATTACAATACAGGCCGTATTCCTGGGCGTGGGCATCGTGGCTAAATGTACCTTTCTCTCCCAGTACCGGCTGGTGTTTGGTATCAGGGGTATGGCACTGGCCGCATGAATCCGGCGACGCTTTTTCAGAGGCATCATAGGCGTGATGGCAGTTCTCGCAATCCAGTCCATAGCCCTCGCTATGGGTCTGATGGCTAAACAGGACATCGTCGCCCGTGGCATTAAACATTATCCGAATCGGAGACTCCGGTGCCTTTGCCGGAAGTACGGTGTACCCCAGCACTCCGATAACCAGACAGACGGCAAGCAATCCATACGCCAGTTTCAGTTTGTTTTTCGAAGTCATGCTATTCGCTTCCTTTCAACAACCGAACTCCTACCCTTTTCATACATTTTACGGGCAGTAAATCCGGTTTGACGTCTGCCCGTTTTGTGAAGCCTTAATTTTTGAACGCTACGGCCCCATTTTTTAAAAGCCGATCCCGGGGTTTGTCGTAAAAATTAAGGTATCTGTCGTATTAAGTTAGAAGAATTTTGTCAAGGACTTTATATCTAAATTTACCGACGCCGGAACGGGCCCGCCGGAAACGTAAAGCCCGGCTCAATCGACGGACAACATTGGCCTGATAGCCCTCTACGATCGCTCAAAACCGATCAATCTGCCTTGCGGCGCAGAAACGTCGGAATGTCATAGTCCGTATCATAATTGAAATTGTTGTTGTAAGTCCCGTCCTTTTTGGCTTTACGGCCGAACCTGCCGGCGGCACCGCTCTTCTGCCCGTCGCCGTTTCCGCCCTTTTGCTTTTGGGCCTCATTGCGCATGACGGTCGGAATCTCATAGTCATCCATTTTCAGCTCTTCGTCTGTCAGATCCCTGACCTTGCCCCGGGGCTTGAACCCGTCATTTGGGAACTTGTGGATATTCGTCTTGACCTGCTGCATATCACGGTCGCCGATGCCGGTAGCGATGACCGTCACCCGCATTTCATCGCCAAGCGAGTCATCGACCGCCGTTCCCCAGATGAGCTCTACATCTTCATTGTTGATCTCATTATAGATCCGATCGGAGGCCTCCATGGTTTCCTCCATCGTCAATTCGGAGTTGCAGGTTATGTTCATCAGCACGCCCCGGGCCCCCACGATGGAGTTATCCTCCAGCAGGGGATGGGAAATCGCCCGCTCAGCGGCTTCCAGGGCCCGGTTTTCCCCGCTTGCCACGCCGATTCCCATTATCGCCATACCGGCCTTGGCCATCGTCGTTTTGACATCGGCAAAGTCCAGGTTGATCAAGCCGGGATGCATGATCAGATCCGTTATCCCTTTCACCGAATGATTTAGGATTTCATCCGCCTTCTTAAACATCTCGATGAGCGTGGCCTTTTTGGAGGCCAGGCCCCTCAATCGGTCGTTAGGGATGGTAATCACCGTATCCGCCACTTCTTTTAGCTTGGCGATCCCCTCTTCGGCATACCGGCTCCGCTTTTTGGCCTCAAAAGCAAACGGCTTTGTCACCACGGCCACGGTTAGAGCCCCGAGCTCTTTACATATTTCGGCGATAACCGGGGCGGAGCCGGTGCCGGTGCCGCCGCCCAGGCCGGCCGCAATAAATACCATGTGACTGCCGTCAAGCGCCTCCCGAACCAGCTCGGTGGACTCGATGGCCGCCTCCCGACCGATATTCGGATCCGCCCCGGCGCCAAGCCCCTGGGTCAGGTTCTCACCCAGCTGGATCTTGGTATTGGCCTTTGCATTGGCCAGTGCCTGGGCATCGGTATTGGCGGCAATAAACTTGATTCCCTCGAGGTCCGCATCAATCATGTTGTTGATGGCATTATTGCCGCCCCCCCCGACACCGATTACCTTGATTTTGGCTGAATTGTTGTTTTCCACATAGGTAAAATTCATCGGTTCACCTCCTTATGCTGTTTCGGTTTTGAAAACCCCTCATGTGATAATTTTCAGACGGATCAAACGATTTCCCTGAACCAGGACTTCATTCGCTTCATGATTCGATTAAAAATATTGTTGTCGCGAATCCTGAATTTCTTTTCCTCCTGATTTTTCGCCCCATACAGAACGAGACCGACGCCCGTGGCATACATGGGGTTGTTGACGACATCCACCAGGCCGCTGACGCCCTGTGGACGGCCGATCCTTGTCGGCAATTCAAAAACGGATTCCGCGATATCGGAAACGCCTTCAAGCAGGGAAGCCCCACCAGTCAATACAATCCCGGAGGAAATGGCGTTTTTCATCCCCGCCCGGTAGAGCTCCCGTTTGACAAGCGTAAAGATCTCTTCGACCCGCGGCTCTAAAATTTCCGCCAGTATCTGACGCGGCAGCTTCCTGTCGCCGCGCCCTGAAACATCTGTGATTTCAATGGTTTCATCGTTATCCACCTTGTCGGTAACGCAAGTGCCGTGCTTGAGCTTAATCCGTTCCGCTTCGGCCATGGGGGTGCGAAGCCCCACCGAGATATCGTTGGTCATGTTGTTGCCGCCCAGAGACAGGACGAATGTATGCTTGATGTTATTGACGGAAAAAACCGCCAGATCCGTCGTCCCTCCGCCCATATCGATAAGGCCGGCGCCGACCTCTTTTTCTTCGGAGGTGAGGACCGATTCGCAGGAGGCGATCGGCTCCAGTATAATATCGCACACATCGAGTCCGGCCTTATTGGCACATTTGACAATATTCTGTGCGGATGTCACCGCCCCTGTGACGATATGGATCCTGGCTTCAAGCCGGACCCCTGCCATACCGACCGGGTTGTTGATCCCCCCTTCGCCGTCGACAATGAATTCCTGGGGAAGCACATGAATGACCTCCCGGTCCATTGGAATGGCGACAGCCCGTGCCGCCTCAATCACGCGATCGACATCCGACTTGGTAATCTCGTCGCCCTTGATGGCAATAATCCCGTTACTGTTAAACCCCGTCATGTGACCACCGGCAATTCCCGCATAAACGGAAGTGATTTCACACCCGGCCATCAGCTCGGCTTCCTCAACCGCCTTTTTGATCGAATCCACAGTCGACTCGATATTGACCACAACGCCCTTTCGCAATCCAACAGACGGATGGCTCCCGATACCGATAATATTGAACGTGCCGCCGCTCACCTCGGCCACCACTGCACAGATTTTCGTCGTGCCGATATCGAGTCCCACGATGATTTCTTCCTTTCCCTTCACCTTAAACCTCCTTTTCATCTTCACCGGTATCCCGTGCTGTTGGGGTGGCGACAATCCGGTCCGGGTTATGCGCGTCCAATAAACTGATTTCGGAAATGCCGTTATCGGCCTCAATATGGTCAACCAGCCTGGCCAGCCGATGAAATTTTTCGGCATAATCGCCATATCCCAAATAGACCGCCTCCACAGGGCCGCTGGTCCGCAGCGTCAGCCCCATCTCCCGGTCCGCTGAGATTTCCTGAATGGCCCGGCCCGAAAAAATATCCCGCCGGTTTCGGATCTCGCCGAGTGCGGACATCACCGCTGAATATATTTTTGTTTCCCGATTGCCGGGTTTTTTCCAGCCTGAAGGGGTGAGCCCGGAGATAATAGGCATTCCGTCTATCTCCGATGGCTCAGCCTCTTTGAAGATCTCCCCCGCCCTATCGATAAGAAAACAGCGGCCGAGATCAAGAACAGCCAGCGGCTCATGCTCCTCGACCCGGATGATTAGCCGGGACGGAATTTCGCGGCGTATATCCGCACTTCTGATCCAGGGCTCGGCCACCAACCGCTTTCTGACCATGACCAAGTTCACCGAAAGGAGGTTTTTCCCGTATTCGAGTTCTCCCGCCTTAAGAATCGCCTCCTCTGAAAGCCGCTCGGCCCCACTGATGGTAATGGCCTCGGCACTGAAGTAGCCGCACTGGGTCAGGGCGTCGTAGCCGAAGATAAACATCACGCCCGTCATGCAAAAACAGGTGGCAAAGAGGATGGCCTTTAGCCAAAACCCGACGACTCGGCCGGCCGAGGCCCTTTTAGCCCGTTTGTCATTCTTATAACGGTTTTTCCGGACAATCCTTTTATTCACCGACAATTCTGACCTCCGGTTTCAACTCGACCCGAAATGCCTTATAAACCGCAGCCTGAACCTTTTCCATAAGCCGCAGGATATCCTCGGCCTTTGCATTCTCACGGTTTAAAATAAAATTGGCATGCTTCTCAGAAACCTGGGCCCCACCCAGCTTAGCCCCCTTCATCCCAATCTTTTCAATAAGCGCACCGGCTGGTTCGGCATCTTCCGGGTTTTTGAAAAAGCAGCCCGCACTTGCATCACCTATTGGCTGCTTCTCGCTGCGGCTTTTAAGCAAGGCCTCGGCTTCGGCGGCCAAATCGTCCCTGCTCGCGGGCTGTAGCTTAAAACGGCCGTCGATGATTACGGGCGGATGCATCGGATTATGCGGTCCGGGAAGCGCAAGCTCCCGGTATGCGAAAGAAAGCATGGAATCGTTGACGGATTCCAAGCGGCCGTCGGGGAACAAAACCGTCGCCTGGGTCAACACCTGTTCTACGGCCCCGCCCGCCGTTCCCGCGTTCATCATGATCGCCCCGCCCACAGAGCCCGGGATGCCAACGGCGAAATTCAATCCGGCCAACCCCTTGTCAACGGCAAACCGGCATAACCGATTGAGACGCTCGCCCGCCATCGCCTGAACGACAGTTGAAACGGGGCCTTCCGATATCACCGAGATCCCCTTTAGCCCGGCCGAGGTATCGATTACCACCCCGCGTATCCCCCGGTCCGTGACAAGCAGATTGGAGCCGCCGCCGATAATAAGATACGGCGCATTCTCGGCAGCAAGCCATTTGACCAGTGCGGTTAATTCATCCGGACTCTTCGGAGCCACATAGGCATCCGCAGGCCCGCCCACCCGAAGCCAGGTATGGGCCGCCATGGGCTCATCAAAGGCGACCCGGCCGGTTACCCTTTGCCCTACTTCCTCTCTAAATGCCTGATTGTGTCGCACGAGACGGCTCAACCTTCCTTTTTCGCGCCAAACTGCGCCATGCATTCGACTCCTACCTGCCAGACATTACCGGCTCCAAGGGTCAGGATAATGTCCCCCTCTGCGGCGGACTTCCTGAGGAATGCGACCCCATCGGCCTGCCGGTCAAAACAGGCCACATCCTTGTGGCCGTGATGCCTGACGCCTTCGGCCAGTCGATGATGGTCAACCCCTTCGATTACCGGCTCGCCGGCCGCATATATCGGCATCAGGATCAGCATGTCGGCCTGGTAGAAAGACCGTGTAAAGTCATCGAACAGGGCGTTCGTCCGGGTATAGCGATGGGGCTGAAAAACCACGATCAGCCGCCTGCCCGGCCAGCTCTTTCGGATAGCGTCGAGGGTCGTCTTGATCTCCGTGGGATGATGGCCATAGTCGTCTATGATCTTGATGCCCCCCGCATCGCCCTTTATTTCGAGTCTGCGCTCAACGCCCTCGAGGTTCTCCAGGGCGAACTTGATCTTTTCAAACGGGATGTCTATCTCCATGCCAACGGCGATTCCGGCCAGGGCGTTATAGATGTTATGGAGCCCCGGCAGGTTCAACGTGATCCCGCCCAGCGCCCGGCCGTGATAATAGACCGAAAACCGGCTTTGAACGGCTTCAAACCGGAGATCCACAGCCTGGATATCGGCCTGGGCGTTTAGGCCATAGGTCGTGTAGCGTTTTTTGATACGCGGCATGATGTTCTGGATAGGCTCATTATCCAGACAGAGGACGGCCAGACCGTAGAAAGGCACCCGGTCGATAAAATCCAGAAAAACGGATTTGATGGTATCCATGTCCTTGTAAAAATCCAGGTGCTCCAGATCGATGTTGGTCACCACGGCAATGGTCGGGGAAAACTTCAGGAAGGAGCCGTCGCTTTCATCCGCCTCGGCTACAAGAAAATCGCCCTCGCCAAGAACGGCATTGGCGTTTATCTGCCTTAGTTTTCCCCCGATAACCACCGTAGGATCAAGGCCGCCCTCTGCAAGAATGCTGGCCAGCATAGAGGTCGTGGAGGTTTTCCCATGGGCGCCGGCCACCGCGATGCTGTACTTCAGCCGCATGAGCTCGGCCAGCATTTCCGCCCGCGGGATAACCGGGATCGATGCCTCCAGTGCCGCCTGGACTTCGGGGTTATCCATGGGAATCGCCGATGAGGTCACCACGACATCGGCGTCTTCGATATGTTCCGGCTGATGGCCCAGGTGAATTTTGCCGCCAAGCGCGGCAAGCCGCTCGGTCACATCAGAGGCCGCGATATCTGAGCCGGACACCCGGTATCCCAGATTCAGCAAGAGCTCGGCGATGCCGCTCATTCCGATCCCCCCGATGCCGATAAAGTAAATATGGTATTGTTTTCGATACATATATATCCGTCAGTGAATTGTCAGCGCGGTGGTTCCGCTTTTTTTGCCCATTTTGCGCATATCCAGCGCCCGGCAAATATCTTCCGCCATTTCCTCGGCCGCGTGGGGCCGCGAGAACGCAAAAATTTTCTCCCGCATCCGGCGGCGAACCGGCTCGTTGGCTGCATAATAGCCGATTCTTGCCGCCAGTGTCGTCCCGTCCAGCGCCGCCTGGTCAATCATCTCGCCGGCGCCGGCATCCACCAGGCTTTTCGCATTAAAATACTGGTGATTGTCCGCCGCATAAGGATATGGAATGAATATGGCCGGCAGCCCGGCGGCCGAGACTTCCGCCACGGAGGTGGCGCCCGCCCGGCAAATGATCATATCCGCATCCGCGTAGCAGGCCGCCATATCGTCAAAAAAGGCGTCCACCCGGGCATCGATACCGAATTTTTCATACGCCTGCCGGACCGTATCGATATCCGCCGCCCCGGTCTGATGAATAAACCGGTACCCACGGGATGCATCCAGGTGTTCCAACGCCTCGATCACCGACGTATTGATGCAATGGGCCCCCTGACTGCCCCCCAGGATCAGGACGGTGAATGCATCCGGGGAGGACTGCCGGGGCCGGTCCGTGATTTGCCCGGCAATCTCCGGGCGGATGGGGTTGCCGGCGGCCCGTATCTTCTCCGGATATCCCCCCATATCCGTATCCGGAAACGAGACATAGATACGATGCGCATACCGGGCCAGGAACCGGTTGGTCATGCCGGCAATCCGGTTCTGCTCGTGGATGACCCGGAAAATGCCCGATATCCATGCGGCAATAATGACCGGCGCCGCTGAGTAGCCTCCCAAACCGATCACCACATGGGGTCGGAAGCGTAAAAAAAGCGCAAGTGATCCCAGTATACCGGCCGGCACCTGCACCAGGGCCTTCAGCTTACCGCCGATCCCTTTTCCCTTAATGCCTGCCGCGGCAATCCGGGCGGTTTCAAAATCGGTCCGGGAAAGCACACGGGACTCAATCGGCCGGCCGGTCGTAACAAAAAGCACGCGGTTCTCCGCCGATTTCCGCCTGAAGGCCCCTGCAATGGCGATACCGGGAAACAAATGGCCGCCGGTCCCGCCGCCTGCGATGACGATGCGCATCCCCTTGCCGGAGCCACCTTTTTTACCCTCTACGTAGCGTGCCGTATTCATTTTTCCGCCCTGGACGCTCCGATATTCATGAGAATTCCCACCAGCACCATATTGATCATGAGCGAGGTGCCGCCGTAGCTCAAAAAGGGAAGCGTCAACCCCTTGGTCGGCAGCAGGCTCAAATTCACCCCCATATTGACAACCGCCTGCAGGGCAATAGAGACCGTGATCCCCAAAGCCAGGAGCGATCCGAAAAAATCCGGGCGGGACCGGGCGATACCGATGCCCCGCCATAAGATGATCAGGTACAGGATCAGTACGATTAAAACCCACAGCCATCCGCCCTCTTCGCCGATCACAGAAAAGATGAAATCCGTATGCGGCGCGGGCAGATAAAACAGTTTCTGGTAGCCCTGGCCGAAGCCCTTGCCCAAAAGCCCGCCGGAACCGAAGGCCATAAGCGAATGGATGATTTGATAGCCCTCGTCCAGCGGATAGCGCCATGGATCAAGAAATATGAGGAGACGCTTCAGCCGGTAGGCCGAATTGGCAATCAGGTAGGCGGCCACTGGGAGCACCAGAAAAAACGCCCCGGCCAAATGCAGGATCCGAACCCGGCCCGCAAACATGACAAACCAGGCCAGCATCCACATAAAAACGATAGAGCCGAAATCCGGCTGGAAAATAATCAGCACCGAGAGCAGAGACAGGATTAAGACATGCGGCAGAAAACCGATATTCAGCTCTTCAATGCGGTCCTGCTTCTTGGTTAGGGAGTAGGCCATGAAAATGATCAGTGCCAGCTTCGCGAATTCCGTGGGCTGAAAAGATACCCCTTTCAGCCTGAGCCATCGGGTGGCCCCGCCGGCCGTCTGGCCGACGCCGTTTACCAATACCGCGGAGAGCAGGATAATGGCCGCCGCCAGGAACAAATACGTCAACGGCCGATAGATCCGGTAGGGAAAAAATCGGATCAACAACATGACCATGATCCCGAAACCGGCAAATATGAGCTGCTTTTTAAAAAAATAGTATTCGTTTCCGAACTGCTTTAACGCAATTTCGCAGCTGGCGCTGTAAATCATCGCCACCCCGATACCGACAAGCAAAAGCACCGGCACCAGAAGCGTGTAGTCACAGGCAAATGAGGGCATCTTTTGCGTTTTTTGGGCCTGTTTTGCCTTAGCCATGGCGCCTCGCCTCCATCCCCCGAACGCGGGCGGCAAAATCCGCGCCGCGCTGGGCATAGTCCGCATACATATCAAAACTGGCGCAGGCCGGGGAAAGCAGTACGGTATCGCCGGATGATGATCGTTTAAAAGCCTCGCCGACCGCCTCAGACATCGAAAAAACATGACTGACAGGAGTTTGGGGGCCAAGTTCGGCCTTGATCGCCTCGGCCGACTCCCCCATGACGATCAAATGTTTGACCCTGCCCGGGAGCAATGGTTTTAAAGCCGCATACCCCCCTCTTTTATCCCGGCCGCCCATAATCAGCACAACGGGGGTTGAAAAGGATGAAAGGGCCCGAACCACCGCGTCCACGTTGGTAGCTTTGGAATCATCAATAAATTGGACCCCGTTGATGGCCGCCACAGGCGTCATCCGATGGGGCAGGCCGTGAAAACGCCCGACGGTTTCCTGCATACCGGCAAAACCCGCCCCCACGGCCGATGCGGCAAGCGCCGCAGCCGCGATGTTTTCCCGGTTGTGGGCGCCGAGCAGGGGAATGCGGCGGCAGTCCAGCGACCCCTCGCCCCCGTCCGGCAGCCGGAACCCAATGCGTTCATCAGTCAGCCAGGCCCCGGCGCCCGTCCCTGTATCCATATTAAACGGCAGTATTCTTGAACGGATTGCCGGCGCCAATTCCCTTATGGCCGCATCCGAATAGTTGAGGACCGCCGTATCATCCGGGGTCTGATTTTCAAAAATCCGGCCCTTGGACCGGACGTATCCGTCAAAATCCGCATACCGATCCAGATGATCGGCAGTGATGTTTAGCAGCACGGCCACGCAGGGTCTGAAGGTTTCAATGGTATCGAGCTGGAAACTGCTGATCTCAGCAACGGCAAAATCGGCGGCATCGTCGCCGTCCGCATATTCGATGAGCGGGGTGCCGAGGTTTCCCCCGACAAAAACCCCGAATCCGGCATCCCTTAACATTTGCCCGGCAAGCAGGGTTGTGGTGGATTTCCCGTTCGTTCCGGTAACGGCGATAATCGGGGTTTCCATAAACCGATAGGCCAGCTCGATCTCACCCGTCACCGGGATGTTTTTATCCCGAGCCCGCCTTACCGGTTCGATGCCGTGCGGCACGCCCGGGCTCAAAACGATGAGATCGGCTGCCATGAATGTCTCCGGCCGATGGCCGCCGAGTTCAAAAGAGACATCGCAGTCCGCCAGCGATTTCACCGAATCCGCCAGCGCCTTCGCATCCGCCTGGTCTGTGGCCGTCACCCGAGCCCCCCGGCGCACCAGAAAACGCGCAAGGGCAATGCCCGTCCTTCCAAGACCGACCACAAGTATATGTCTGTTTTTGATCTCCACGGCTTTTGTCATCTCAGCTTTAATGTACTGACAGCGATAAGGGCCAGAAGGATCGAAACGATCCAGAACCTTACGATTACTTTGGGCTCGGCCCAGCCCTTAAGTTCAAAATGATGATGCAGCGGTGACATCAAAAAAATCCGCCGGCCATGGCTCAGCTTGAAATACCCGACCTGAAGAATCACGGAGAGCGCCTCAAAAACGAAGATGCCGCCGACGATCATCATCAAGATTTCCTGTTTGGTAATTACCGCAATCGTACCGAGCGCCCCGCCCAGGGGCAGAGAACCGACGTCGCCCATGAATATCTGGGCCGGATAGGTATTGAACCACAAAAATCCGAGGCCGGCACCGGCCATGGCCCCGCACATGATCGTCACCTCCCCGCTGCCATAGACGTAGGGAATCTGGAGATAATCGGCGATTCGACTATGCCCGGCGACATAGGCGAAGAGCATATAGGTGGCAGCGGCGATGATCACCGGGCCGATGGCAAGGCCGTCCAGGCCGTCGGTCAGGTTTACCGCGTTTGAGGTCCCCACAATGACCAGAACGGCAAAAAATATATAGCCGAGCCCGAGGTCCGGCCTGAAGCCTTTGAAAAACGGCAGGGTCACCCGGCTGTCGAACTCCGGCGTTATATAGATCAGGCTCCCGGCGACAATGGCGATCACGATCTGAAGCAAAAACTTTTCCCGCCCGGTAAGGCCCCGGTTTCGCTTTTTTATCTGCTTGAGGTAGTCGTCGATAAAACCAATGGCAAAATAGCCGACGGTGACCAGAAGGATGATCCAGAAAAAGGGGTTGAGTAAATCCACCCATAGAATGGCGCCGACAACAATGGCGGCCACGATCAACAGTCCGCCCATCGTCGGGGTTCCCGCTTTGTCCTGGTGCGCCGCCGGCCCGACTCGACGAATATACTGTCCGATCTGTTTCTCACTGAGCTTGCCGATCACCCATGGGCCCAGCAGAAGACAAATTAAAAATGCGGTAAGACTGGCATAGATGGTTCGAAACGTGATGTAGCGGAACACGTTAAAAGCGGATATGTCCACATGCAGGGCATATAGAAGATGATACAGCATGGCTAGACCCGCGCCCCCCTGTCTTTTAACGATCCGTTACGACTAAGATGCTGAACAAACTGCTCCATACCGGTGCTCCGCGACCCCTTGACCAGCACCCAGTCCCCCGGCGTCAACTCTTGCGAAAGTTTTTCGAAAATACCGGACTTATCCCCCACGAAAACGGCAGTGGACGGCATGCCCCCGGACAACGCCCCGTCGGCCATATCCTGGGCAAAGGTTCCGGTTACGTACAACCGATCGATGCCGGCCGCGGCCGCAGCGCGGCCAACGTCATGGTGGAGCTCCGCCGCCGCCTCGCCGAGCTCCAGCATATCCCCGGCGACAAGAAAAGCCCGGCTCCCCTCTTTCAGTACAGCCAGGGCCTCGATTGCCGCCTTCATTGATCCGGGATTGGCGTTATACGCATCATCGATCACATGGATGCCCGTCCCGGTCTCGGTATGGGCCATACGCCCCGGAACCGGACTAAAGGTTTCTATCCCCGCCTTAATGGCCTCCCCGGAGACCCCCATGGCGTATCCAACGGCGGCCGCGGCCAGCGCATTGGCCAGCATGTATCTGCCCGGCGCATGAAGCGTGACAGGGATCTGAGATTCCGGCAGGATCAGGTTGAACTCGGTTGCCATACCCGCCTGCCGCACGGCTTCGGCCCGGACATCCGCCTTCCCGGCAGTCCCGAAGTATATTACCCGGCTCTTGGCCATCCCGGCCAGCCGGGTGCCAAATTCTTCATCGGCATTTAGCACGGCTGCACCGAAAACCGGAATATACTCCAGCAATTCCGCCTTTGCCGCCATGATCCGTTCGATATCCTTTAATCCCTCCAGATGGGCCGGTCCGACATTCGTAATCACGCCGATATCCGGTTGACAGATTTCGGCCAGCCGTCTGATTTCATCCGGATGATTCATTCCAAGCTCGACAACAGCGGCCTCGTGTGATCCTCTGAGCCGGAAGAGCGTCAACGGCACACCGATCTCGTTATTCAGGTTCCCCTCCGTGCAAAGCGTCGGTTTGCAACGGTTCAGTATGGCGGCGGTCAGCTCCCTGGTGGTCGTCTTCCCGTTGGATCCGGTAATGGCGACCAGCGGGATTTTCGCCCGGCGCCGCTGGAATGCGGCCAGATCCCCGAGTGCCCGGGTGGTATCTTCCACCATGATACAGCATCCACCCGCTTCCGACCATTTAACCAGCTGCTGATGGTCCGGCAGCGGCTGATGGATAATAATGCCCTTAATGCCGGCTTCCATCAATTCCGGGATAAATCCATGGCCGTCATATCGCTGCCCCTTGATGGCCACAAAAACCTGATCCCGGCGGATGGTTCGGGAGTCGATGCCGATCCCATAGAACATAGCCGTCTTGGGACCGGCCACCAGGGTTCCGCCGGTAGCCGCCAGAAGATCCTCTATTCGCCATGGAATCGGTGCATCCATCAGTTTAAGGAAAGCCCCTGTTCCGCAATTTTTCGATCATCAAAATCCAAAATTCGGCTGCCCACGATTTGATAGGTTTCATGCCCCTTGCCCGCGATCAAAACCGTATCCCCCGGCTTTGAAATCCGGATACCCAGCAGGATAGCTTTCTCCCGGTCCGGTTCAACCACATAGCCCGTCGATCCCAAATCGTCTTCAAGCTCCGCTGCCGACAATCGACGGGGCAATACCCGATGGGCGCCGATACGAATGGCCTCGATGATATCCATCGGCGACTCGGTCCTCGGGTTATCCGATGTAATGATCACCAGATCGCTCTTGCTGGCTGCGATCGCCCCCATCTTTGGCCGCTTGTCCATATCCCGGTCACCGCCGCAGCCGAAGACGCAGATCAATCGACCGGGATTGATCTCGCGCAGGGTTTCCAATACGTTTTCCAATGCATTGGGCGTATGGGCATAATCCACAAAAACATGCCGGCCGGCGGCATCGGAAATGCGCTCCATACGGCCGGGTATGTTTGAAACCGACTCAATTCCCGCTTTTATTCCCTCGGGCGGCACCCCCAGGACCCGGCCGACGGCAGCGGCACACAGGATATTCTCAAGGTTGAACCGACCGGCAAGCCCGGATCGAATGGTTAATTCGCCCTCGCCCATATGGATATTCGCGCGGGTGCCGGTTTGATCAAAGGCTGTATGCGTCGGATAGACCGTATTTTGTGCATCCATCCCAACCCGTATGATCGGGCAATGCGCCAGTTCAGCCGCCAGCTCACGCCCTCTTTTATCCGCCGTATGGATGACCGCCGAACCGGCCCCTTTACCGCTTTTCGGATCGAGATACGCCGTAAACAGCTGTTTCTTAGCCTCCCAATAGGCGCCCATGTCACGATGAAAATCCAGGTGATCCTGGGTCAAATTGGTGAACACCCCGACATCGAACAGGCAGCCCCGCACCCGTTCCAGCGCGATGCCATGGGAGGAGACCTCCATCACCACATGGGTTACACCGGCATCGGCCATCTCCGCCAGGATGCATTGGAGCTCCGGGGCTTCAGGTGTCGTCAGCGGATTGTCGAAAATTCTGCCGCCGTATCGATAGTTGATGGTGCCGATAACGCCGACCGGCACCTTTTGCATGGCCAGCATCCGCTCAATGAGATAGGCGATGGTGGTTTTTCCGTTGGTACCGGTAATTCCGATCATCACCAGGCGGTCCGAAGGGTTCCCGTAAAACCGCGCCGCCAGAAGCGCCAGTGCCTTGCGTGAGTTATCCACCCGAAGCATAACCGCATCTTTTACGCCGGCGACATCCCGATCGATGATCACGGCAGCCGCCCCCCGGGAAACGGCATCTGAAACAAAGCTGTGGCCGTCCGCGCGCTGCCCTTTGATGGCCACGAACACCCCCCCGGGAATAACTGAATCCGAGCGGTAATGAATGGCGGGGATCTCCATATCCATAAGATCCGCAGGGACCGGATGCGCCTGTTCCACTTCGAGTTCCGAATATATTGCTTCTATGAGGAGGGATAGCCTCATGCGCCCTTCTTCCTGGATTTTATCGCCACATTATAGTGCCGCCGTCCCTGATAAGGCGGGATGTCTAGATAGTTAAACGACTCCTTGACAATCTTTCTAAAAGCCGGCGCCGCCACCACACCCCCGTAATGGGCTTTCTGCGGTTCATCAATGACGACAATCACAGCCAGCTTTGGGGATTCCTTGGGCGAGAACCCCACGAACACCGCATTATATTCGCAGTTCTCATATGTTCCCCTGGAATTGATCTTTTGGGCGGTCCCGGTTTTTCCGCACACCTTGTAACCGGATGGCACCGCCCGGCTGCCGGTACCCTTCTTGGAGGTAACCGAGAACATGATATCTTTCATAATGTCTACCGTACGGGTAGAAACGGCCCGCCGCCGGACTTCGGGCTCATTGGTATCGATGATCCGGCCGTTTTTATCGGTAATCGCCTTGACGATGCGCGGCTTCATCATGACCCCTTGATTGGCAATGGCGGATACGGCGTTAATCAGCTGAATGGCTGAAACGGAGATTCCCTGGCCAAAGGCAATGTTGGCATGATCGATTGTCCGCCATTGCTGAAAAGGCCTTAAACGCCCGGCGGTCTCACCCGGACAGTCGATCCCGGTTTTTTCGCCGAACCCGAATTCCCGGAGGGTGTGGTCGAGACGTTTCGGCCCGACCCGTTCGGCGATCTTGGCCGCCCCGATATTGCTGGAAAACTGGACCACCTCTTTAAAGGTAATAAGCCCATGGGGGTGGGTGTCGTGGATCACATGGCCGCCGGTGCGGTAGCTGCCGTCTTCACAGTCAATAAGGGACTGCGGGGAATAAACGCCGGATTCCAGGGCGGCCGCCGCCGTGAAAACCTTCATGACCGAGCCGGGTTCGAATGGATCCGTGATCGCCCGGTTCCGCCATGTGTATTTAGAGTAATCCCCGAACGAATTCGGATCGAATCGGGGATAATAGGCAATCGCCCGTATAGCTCCGGTCTGAGGCACCATAGCCACCGCCATACCGGATTTGGCCTGGTATTGCCTGACTGTATCCTCAAGCGCCCTTTCCGCAATAAACTGTATGGTGCTGTCTATGGTCAGGATGAGGTTACTGCCCTCATCATCGAAGGGGCTTTCCGCCTCCCGATGAAAGATCCGTCCCAGCGCATCTTTGGCAATGGTCCACTGCTTTTGACTGCCCCTCAAATAATCATCATAATAGTACTCAAGGCCTTCCAGTCCGTTGCCATCGACGCCGGAGAAGCCGAGCACCTGGCCGGCCAGCGTTTGATTGGGATAGACCCGGCAATAACCGGGGATATACGCCAATCCCTGGATATCGAGCTTTTTCAGCATTTCCGCCTGCATGGGGGAGACGTCCCGCTCCATCCACACGAAGGCGGCATCCCGGGCCAATTGATGGCGCAGGGTCCGCCGGGATATATCCAGATGCTCGAGGAGTTCACCCGCAATCCGATCCGGATGGGAGATCCTTCTTGGATGGGCGCCAATTGATGTAACCCGGGTGCTGATAACAAGTTCCTTCATGTTCACATCATAGATCGTGCCCCGCCGGCCCTTGCACTTGACGGCTTTTTTATATTCGCTGGAAGCCCGCTTCGATAAATTCACGTCCTGAATGATCTGGATATAAAACGCCTTCACACCGATAATGATATAGAGGATCGTAAACACGCATCCGAGAAACAGAATGCGCCGGTTTCGGCGTTTAATACGGGTCTTTCCGGTTTCGGTCCAGTTCATGGGAGCACCACAATCTGATCCGGTTTGGGGGTTACAAGCCCGAACCTGGGTTCGGCGATCCGGTTGAGGGTGTTCGGAGACCTCAGCCGGGCCAGTTCGATTTCCAGGTTCTTTCGCCTATCGAGCAGATCCTCCTGCCGCTCGGTGGCTTCGGTGATCTCGTAGCCGACCCGTATGCATTGAACCCCGCACCATGTCCGGAGGAAAAACTCGAAGATAAAGATGAACAAAAGCACCAGAAAAATCCCGACAGTACGGGAGGTTATACCGGCACTAGGGGCTTTTCCGTTTTTTTTGTTCCTGGCAGCCAAAATGATTGCCTTCCTGAAAACAGAGCATTAAAGTTTTTCCGCTGCCCGCAGGCAGGTACTTCTGGCCATTGGATTCTGTTCGACCTCATCGGCTTTCGGCCGCCGGACCTTTCGTGTCAGTATCCGCGCCAGCGGCTCTTTTCCGCAGACGCAATACGGGAGATCCGGCGGGCAGGTACATGGATTTTCCCAAGCCTTCAGACGATGCTTAACGATCCGATCCTCCAATGAATGGAAAGATAGGACACACAGACGCCCGCCCGGCCTAAGCGCCTCGATGGCCGCCGTAAGGAATTGTTCAAGCCTCTCTAGCTCTTTGTTTACAGCAATCCTGAGCGCCATGAACGCTTTGGTGGCCGGATGGATTTTCCGCTTGCCGACCGCCCGCTGCGGGATTGCCGAGCGGACCAGCTCGGCCAATTGCCGGTTTGTCCTGATTCGCTCGCTTTTCCGGCGGTTAACGATCGCCTCGGCGATCTTCCCCGCCCATTGCTCTTCGCCGTAAGTTTTGAATATCTGTTTCAGCGATTGCTTTGACGCCGAATTGACGAGCGCTTCGGCCGTATACGGGCATTCGGTATCCATCCGCATATCCAGCGGCTCCTCGCCCTGGAAGGAAAACCCCCGGCCGCTGGACTCGAGTTGATACAGCGACAACCCGAGATCGGCGAGTATGCCGTCTACGGCACTGACATTCGAACGTTTTAGGATTTCCGGAAGATTGACAAAGTTGTCGTGAAAAAGGTGAACATTATTCTTATATGGCGCAAGTTCTGCGGCTGCCTTCTCAATCGCGTCGCTATCCTGATCAATCCCGATGAGCAGCCCATCCGGCAGGATTTTTCCGATAATGGCCTTTGCATGTCCTGCCCCGCCAACCGTGCAGTCGACGCAGATTTGTCCCGGCTCGCAATTCAAGAAACCGACGACCTCATCGACCATCACAGGGATATGGCGGTATTTCATAAGGTTAGAGTCCTAATTTGGCTATCTCGCTTTTGACCTCCTCGTTTTGCATATCCTCTTCTTCCAGCTTCAGATTTTCGGCCTCCCACCATTGTCTCGACCAAATCTCGAAATGGTCCAGAACGCCGACCAGGACGATGTCTTTCTCCAGTTTCGCATAATTCCTCAGTTCAGGCGGGATAAGAATCCGATTCTGTTTATCCAGCGGACAATGCTGAACCGCACCGATAAAAACCCGCCTGAAACGCCGCATTGCATCGCTCTTTTCAGCAAGCGAATGGATCCGCTTCTCAATTTTTTCCCATTCTTCGGGGGGATATGCAAACAGGGCCTTGTCCAGCCGGGACACCATGAGCGCCTGCTCGGTGCTTTCCTGAAGGGGCTCCCGAAATCTTACCGGGATGATAACCCGCCCTTTGGTATCAATTGTGTGATATGAGCTTCCCCGGAACATTGGCCCTGAACTCCATTTTGATCCATTTTACTCCACATTTATTGACATTCTACCGTAAAATAGTTCCATGTCAACAAAAAAACTAAATTTCTATATTTTTTTTTCTAATAATTATTGTAAGTTAATTTTAAAACAGGGGGAGGATGGGATGTGGATATTTGTGGTCGTCATATAATTACCCGGTGCCCCCGACTTGACGAAAGGGCCGGGGGTTATTAATTTAATAAGAACCGGTTTTTTTATTGAAATCGGTTGAAGCCCGGGTGTATGGATAATCACCCGTCCAATTTTTATGCATGGACTATTAACCCGCAACAGCATCAGATTCCACGGAGGCATACATGGCCGTTATCACAATCAGCAATGAATTCAGCACCCAAAGTCAAAAGGTGACGGCGGGGGTGGCGGAAAAACTGGGCTACGAGTATATTGGCGACCAACTGCTGGCACAAATCGCCAATGAACTCAATTTATCCAAACACGAAGCCGATACCTTCCGGCAGACATCCAAGTCTTCCATCCTCCGGTTTGCCGATCGCTACACATGCTCGATTGTTCAGAAGGTTGTGGACGGCGAGCATGGATGTCTGGACGACCGTGCCTATTATGAGAAGACCCGGGAGCTGGTTGAACGGATTTACGAGGCCGGCAATGCGATTATTCTTGGCTGGGGCGGACAGTGCATTCTAAAAGGCAAACCGAACACCCTCCATGTGCGACTGAAAAAGGACACGGCGCTGAAAGTGCAGGATCTCATGGAAAAGCATGAGTATAGCCAAAAGGCGGCCGAAAAACGGGTAAAGCAGGAAGAGTCAGACTTAAAGGCTTACATAAGACAATATTTTAACCAGGACTGGAATGACGCGAGGCTATACGACCTGGTCATCGATATGGGCAAAACCTCAGTGGAGCAGGCGATAGAGATTATCTGCGGGCACCTCAGGCATCAGGAAAAATGATCATTTCTTTTCTGTTTCGCACTGGCACGGCCCCTTCTCCTCGGTTGAAGTCTCACACCAGTCGCAGATGTTGGCGAATTCATCAATCCAGGTCTTACGCCACAGATTGACCCGGCTGCAGTAAGCCGCCCGGCCGATCAAGTGGGCCGCCACCGGCGCGGTGAGCAGCAGAAAAAACACCGTGGCAAGCGAGCGAAGCGTCGTGCTCAACTCCAGGTAATAGCATGCCAGGGCGAGAAAAATGAGCCCCGCGCCGAGCGCCCCGGCCTTGGTTGCCGCATGCATCCGGATGATGGTATCCGGCAGCCGGAGCATCCCCACGGAGGCAATCAGACAGAAAAGGCCGCCGGCAAGCAATAGTATGGCAGTGATGACTTCGAGCATAGCCTAGCCCTCCCCATGGGTTTCGTCGTTTCGGGATTTTTTCGCCAGCCGCTCACGAAACCGGGCCAGCGCAACCGTTCCCAGAAAAGCGATCAGCGCATAGGCGATGGCCACATCCAAAAACGCCCTCTCCCCGGTGTAAATGGATAACGCCCCCAGGTAGGCCACGATCAACACGGATATCAAATCCAGGGCCACGATCCGGTCCGCCGGGTCCGGACCGATAACCAGCCGAATAAAAGCGAAAAGAATCGCCAGTGTCAAAAAAATCAGCACAGCCTCTGTCACCCCTTTCAAGAGCATACTCTCCATGGCCGTCATCTGATCGCCTCCAGAACCCGTTTTTCGATACCCTGCTTGATTTCGCGGCGCGCGGCTTCCACGTCATCCAAAAACATCATATGCACGTAAAGGCGCTTTCGATCATCGGATACATCCAGGCTCAGACTCCCCGGTGTAAGGGAGACCAGATTCGCCACCATCATGATTTCAAAATCGGACCGGGCGTCCAGCGGCACCGCAATCACCCCCGGCTTACTGATATGCCTGGGGGTGACCACATCCCACAGCACCCGCAGGTTGGAAACCAGGAGCTGCCACATAAAATAGCCGATCAATTGAAGAATTTTCGGGACCCGCATAAAATAGGTGGTCGGCCCGTACAACGGCCGCGTGACCCACATGGCGAAATAGCTGACGGCGAATCCCGCCGCGAAGCCGCTCAGGTTAACCTGCCCCAGGATCGCGCAGAATCCGGCGGCCAGAAATATATTCAACAAGAAGAGACGACTCATACACCCCCCAGCACCGCTTTGACGTATATATCCGGATTAAGCAGCTCGTGGGCCGCCTGAGCGGCCAAGTCCAGAAACACGCCGGGGACAAAGCCAAGGACGATGGTGATAACCGCCAGCACCGTAATCGGCAGGAGCCTCCACAATCCGCCGCCGCCCTCTCCCATAGCCGGGCTTTCTGTATGCATGGGTTCAGGAGAAGGCTTCCAGAATGCCTCCCCCCATATCTTGCTCATTGAATACACGGTAAGCAGGCCCACCACGGCCGCCGCAGCCGCCACCACATAGGCCTCAACCTCGAGGCTCGCCCGAATCAGCATCATCTTGGCCCAGAATCCGGATAAAGGGGGAAAGCCGGCCAGCGAAAACGCGGGGATAAAAAACAGCAGCGCCAGAAAACCACGGCTGCGATACAGGCCGCCCAGCCTGGAGAGCTCAAAGGAGCCGCCGGCGACCCGCGAGACCCCGCTTATCAGAAAAAGATTGGCTTTGACGATCATGTGATGCAGCAGATAGAAAACCGCCCCGGTCAAGGCCAGGGGCGTGAACAACGCCAGCCCCATAACCATATAGCCGACCTGGCTGATAATATGAAACGACAGGATCCGCCGGAACTCATTATAGGCCGCCGCACCCAAAACCCCGGTGATCATGGTTACAACGGCTGCGACCAGAAGCAGTCCATGGGTGTAGGCCACATCGAAGGTAAAGACCAGGGTGAACATGCGGATCAACGCATAGACCCCCACTTTGGTCAGAAGCCCGGCAAGAATGGCGGAAACCGCGACCGGCGGGGTATGGTAGGATACCGGGAGCCAGAAAAACAGCGGGAAGATGCCCGCCTTAATACCGAATGCCGCCATAAAAATCGTGGCCACCGCGGTGAGCAGCGCTTTATCGGATACCTTCTGGATTTCCAGGTGAAGATCCGCCATATTGAGTGTTCCGGTCATACCGTAGAGGAGCCCCAACCCGCTGATGAAGAGCAGGGTTGAAAACAGGTTGATCATGACATATTTCACGCCGCCATCTAACTGCGCCTTCTCCCGGCCCAGGACCAGCAGCCCGAACGACGCCATTAGCATGACCTCAAACCAGACATAGAGGTTGAACAGATCGCCCGTCAGAAATGCGCCGCAAACCCCGCCGAGCAGAATATGCATCAATGGATAAAACCCGGCGGCGATCATCCCCGTTTTTATCTCAGCCTTTGAATAGAGCATTACGCAAAGCCCCAGCGTGCCGGTGACGGCCACCAGGATAACGCTCAGATGGTCGGCCGCCAGCGTGATGCCAAAAGGGGCGGGCCAGTTGGCCATCTGTATGGTTGAGATGCCGTTTTTGCAGACATGGAAAAGAAGCCCCAAACATACCATGAAATGAAGCGCCGCTCCGCCCATACCGACCGCCTGCTGCCGTTCGAAGTCGGTTCTGAACAAAAGCCCGGCCGCTGCGGCGACAAACGGCACGATAATCGGCAAAACCAGCAGGCAGCTCATGCGCCGCTTCCTTTCGCTTCCTCGGCCCCGGAGACCGCTTTTTCCCCATCCGGTTCGGCAAAGCGCATCTTTTCCGTATCCACCGTCCCAAGCGACTCGTATGTACGGTAAAATAAAATAAAAACAAAAGTTAACAGCGCGAATCCGATGACAATGGCCGTCAGGATAAGCGCCTGGGGCAGCGCATTGGCCACTTCGCCGGCCGGTACACGGGAGCCATCAGCAATAAGCGGGGGACGGTGGCTTGAAAGCCGGCCGGCGACAAAAATCAAGAGGTTCACCGCATTGGTGGCGATGACAAGGCCGAAGATAAACCGGATGATATGGCCGGAGAGCATCAGGTAGATGCTGGCTGCCGCCATCAGTCCGCACAAAACAGCCAAAACCGTTTCCATATCAGGATTCCTCCAGTGCTAAGATTATCGTTAGGATGGTGCCCAGAACAATGGCATACACCCCGACATCGAAAAAAAACGGGGTGCCGAGCACAAGCGTATAATCCGGCAGTTCGGCAACCGTCCACCAGAGCCCGGTTAAAAACGGCTTCCCTGCAAAAACGGCTGCCAGGCCGGAGGCCAATGCAAGGGCCAATCCGAAAACAATCAGCCGCCGGGGGTCGATCCGTATCGCCCGCCGCACCGAGGCCGGCCCTTCGGCGATGGTATAGAGGGCGAAACCGGTAGCCGCCACCAAGGCCCCGGAAAACCCGCCGCCCGGCGAATTATGCCCGCTAAACAGCAAATAGATCGAAAAAACGAGAATCAGACTGACCAATAGCCGGGTGGCCGTCCGCAATATCAATGACTGCATTATTCCCTCCGCCTATTTTGAATCAGCGCATAGCCCGCCAAGCCGGCGGTGGCGACAACGACGATCTCACCCAGGGTATCCATGCTGCGAAAGTCCACCAGGATCACATTGACAATATTTTTCCCATGGGCGACCAGATAGCTGTTGCGCTCAAAAAAAGCCGTTATGGTGCGATCCAGTTCGGTGGACAGCACCGCCAGCAAAAGCGTCGTTACCAGGACGCCGGAACCCGCCGCCAGCAGCCCGTCAAACAGGCGCCGGCTCAGGCGCCCTTTGGTTTCAGAGCCGGCGCCCGGCAGCCGGAACAGAATCATAGAAACGATAACAACGGTAAGGGTCTCCACAAGCAGCTGCGTGAGGGCAAGATCCGGGGCGCCAAAGCTTAGAAACAGGATGGCAAGCCCCGCCCCGATAACCCCCAGCGCACAGATCGCCAGTAATAGGATTCGGGTGACAAGAACCGTTATAACGGCAGCGGTTATCCCGAAAACCCACAGCCACTGCCGCAAAGCCAAATCCGGCGGCACAACCTCCGGAAAACCCTGCGCCCGGCTCAAAAACCCGTATCCTACGGAGAGCAGAAATGCGGCAGCCACAATAAAAAAATAGCGGTGCAGCGAGCCGTTCTGGAGGATTCGGGTCTGCAGCCGGCCCAGCCGGCCCACGCCGTTGACGCAGCCGTCATACACCCGCTCGGCCGTCACCGGGATTTTCTCCGATGCCGATTTTATCCATTGGAATAGTCTCCGATGCGTCAAATAGAAGCCCAAGCCCATGGCGAGCGTCAACATACTCAAAAGAAGCGGCTCGTTGATGCCGTGGAACAGACTCAGCCCGATATCTTCGACTGAGAAATGAAAGGCGTGGACAGCCGGTCCAACCAGCCAACGGCCGACAAAATCCGGAACTATGCCGAAAATAATCCCTATGCCCCCCAAAACTACCGGACCACACCACATAAAGACACCGGCCTCCCGAACCGGCGCCGGATAACCGGCCGAGCGGCCCAGAAAGGGGCGAATCACCAGAATGGCCCCCACCGCCGTCATCAACGCGTTGGATAGCACTGCGGCGCCGGCGGCCAGCTCCGGGCACATGGCTTCGGCCAGGGCCCCCTTGTACATGATTTCCTTTCCGATAAATCCAAAAAACAGGGGGAAGCCGGCCATGGAAAGACAGGCCGCAGCGGCGGCGAATGCGGTGGCCGGCATGGGCCTCAAAAGCCCGCCCAGCTCTTCCAGCCGCCGGGTGCCGGTTTGATGATCGATGATACCGGCCACCAGGAACAAGGCGGATTTGTACAGGGAGTGCACCAGCAAAAACGTCATGGCGGCGGTCAGCGACGGAGTGGTTTTGCCGCCCAGGAACATGGTCATGATGCCGAGCGCCGTAATGGTGGTGTAGGCCAGGATCTTCTTGAGATCGGACTGCCCCATGGCCAAAACCGCCCCGCCTACAGCGGTGATCGCGCCGATGATCATCAGGGTGCAGGTCCAGGCGCCGCCTCCCCCCAGAATCGGATGAAAACGCGCCAGAAGATAGATGCCGCCCTTGACCATGGTGGCGGAATGGAGAAAAGCGGAAATCGGCGCCGGGGCCGCCATGGCATTGGGCAGCCAGAAGTGAAACGGAAACTGCGCGGACTTGGTAAATGCGCCGATAAAAATCAAGAAAAGCACCGCCCCGTAGAGCGGATGGGCCCCAATAGGAGAGGCCTGCGGGATCATTCGGGAAATTTCATAGGTACCGCTGATCATCTCCAGGAGCAAAAACCCGACCAAAAGCGCCAACCCCCCGGCTCCGGTAACCAAAAGGGCCTGGCGGGCGCTTTTTCGCGAGGCCGCTTCCTCGTGTTCAAAGCCGATCAGCAGGTAGGAAAATATTGTGGTCAGCTCCCAGAAGACAAAGAGGGCGATCACATTGTCAGCCGTGACCAACCCCAGCATGGAGAGCATAAAGGCGTGCAGAAAGACGAAAAAACGGCCTGTATGCCGGTGGCCGTGCAGGTAGTCAGCCGCGTAGACCGTTACGAAAAACCCGATACCGCTGATAATCAGCGCAAAAAAAACGCTCAGGCCGTCGAGCATAAAGGAAAGATTAATTCCAAGCTCCGGAATCCAGGGAAGTGACAGCCGATGGGAGCCGTCGGCGGCCGTTGCCGGCACCAGGGCACAGGCCCCCAGAAACAAACCAAGGGGCAGGACACAGCTTGCCCGCGCGATCCACTCACGCCGATGTTTTAAGGAAGCGGCCATCTATTGCTGCCATCTAAATATAGGTGACTGACTCTTCCGTGCGCTCAATGGAATCCTTCAGGGACCTGTAGGTCTCCCAGAAGTCTTTTTTCATCTTATCCCAGGCCTCGGCCGAGCTGTCTTTGAACTCATCGATTTTTTTGGACAACGCCTCGCGTTTGGCCTTCATGGTGTCCATCGCTTTTTCGGCTTTTTGCCGCGCCTCCCGGTCCATTTCATCCCACTTGCTTTCAATTTTCGCTTTAAATTCGGCGATCCGCCGATCCGTCTTTTCAAGGGCGGCTTTTGCCTCATCCATGAACCTGTCTTTCTGCGCCCCGGCATATTCCTTGGCCGCCTTCGCGCCCTCGCCCGCCTCCTCCTGGACATCCTGAATGCCCGTCTGCTCTTCGGACTCCGAGCCGCCGCATCCCGCGAGCCAGAGTCCCGCCAAACAAAAAGCGATAATAGCCCAGTAGAGCGCCTGCCGTCTCATATCTCGCCTCCTGTGATGAAAATTTTATCCCTGTTGGCCATCAGCTATAAGTTATTCCCCAAATGCAAACTTTTCAAGAAATATACCATCATACGTCCATCATCTTTGCTTGCGGGCGGATGCGGGATAATGGTAGATTAAAATAGCAGGCGGATCTCATGCATAAAACCGAATCGATCGGGACGCCGTTTATGGACTTTTCTGAAAAATCCGATAGCTACGATGTTGTCATTGTCGGCGGCGGGCCGGCCGGACTTTTTGCCGCCTATTACCTATCCCTCCATTCAAGCCTTAGCGTGCTGCTTATTGAAAAAGGAAGGCCCCCGCTGAAACGGGAGTGCCCGATAAAGGGCAGCGGGGAATGCCTTAAATGCCATCCCTGCCACATACTCTCCGGCATCGGCGGCGCGGGGCTCTTCTCCGACGGCAAACTCAATTTTATCGCCAAACTCGGCAAAACCGACCTTACCCAGTTCCTGCCGATCCATCAGGCCAACGGGCTCATCCGGGAAACCGAAGAGATTTTCAGCACATTTGGAATGGACGGTCCGGTCTATCCCTCCGACATGGAAAAAGCCAAGGCCATACGGCGGGATGCCAAAAAAGCCGGCATTGACCTGCTCCTTATCAAACAGAAACATCTGGGCAGCGACTGTCTGCCCACCCATATTTCAAAAATGGCGGCGGCGCTGGAGGCGCGTATAGCCATTCACACCTCGGAGGACGTAGCAGACATCGAGATCCTGCCGGACGGTCAGAAGCGGGTATCCACGGACAAAGCGGCGTACTCGGCGAAAAATGTCATTTTGGCGCCCGGGCGGGCAGGGGCGGAATGGATGTCCGGAATTGCCCGGAAATATAACATCGCCATGAGCCAGCGGGGTATCGAAGTGGGCATCCGGGTGGAGGTTCACGGCGATATCACCCGGGATCTCTGCAGCATCATTTATGATCCCACCTTTTTCATTCAAACCGGCAAATATGATGACGAAACCCGGACATTCTGCACCAACCAGGGCGGCTATGTCACGCAGGAATACTACCAGGACTTTGTGTGTGTGAACGGCCATGCGTATGCGCACAAAAAGTCCGAAAACGCCAACTTCGCCTTTCTCTCCAAGGTGGTATTGACCGATCCGGTCACTGACAATCAATCCTACGGCGAATCGATCGGCCGGCTGGCCACATTGATCGGCGGGGGCAAGCCCCTGCTTCAGCGTCTGGGGGATTTAAAACGCGGCCGCCGGAGTACCTGGCCGCGAATCCGGAAAAGCTATATCGAACCGACGCTTAAAAACGTGGTCTGCGGCGACATCGCCATGGCGCTGCCGGAGCGAAGCCTCACCAATGTCATGGAGGGACTGGAAAAGCTAAACCAGGTGGTCCCCGGGGTTTCAAACGACGAGACCCTGCTTTATGCGCCGGAAATCAAGTTCTTTGCCACCCAGATTGAGGCCAATGCCGACCTTGAGACCGCCATACCTGGCGTCTTTGTCGCCGGAGACGGCCCTGGTGTGGCCGGCAACATCGTCTCCGCCGCTGCCACCGGCCTGATCCCGGCAAAAGCTATTGTCAGTAGGCTTTAGGCGTTGAGGTAGCCCAGTATACCGTCTATGGAATTCCGGGTAAAAAAGCGCTCGCGCTCATAAATCCCGGCCGGCAGCTCGTTTATCCGGCTATAAACCGGATCGCGCGCTTCCAGATCGCTAATAATACGCTCGATATCCGGATTATCGGCGTGTTCGCGGATCACATCGATCCATAGCCCCAGCTGCTCTCGGGCATGGCTTAATATCCGGCGCCCTTCCGGATGGGTGCCGTAATGCGCAAAACGAATCGTGCGATCGATGTACGGCGCGATTCGATCGAAGGAGGCGAAGAATGCCTCCGCGATAAACCGCGGCGGGGTCGCCGGGCGCAGGTAAAACCCCTGGCCGAGCCTGTGAAAAACGCCGAAGAGCTCGCCGCAGAAGAGCTCGTTTTTAAAAACGAAACACAGATGATGGGGGGCGTGGCCCGGGGTATCGATGGCCCGGATGCCGGAGCCGAATGCCAGCCGGTCCCCGGCGGCAATCTGCGCTTCGGCTACCGGTTTTATCTCCCCATAGACTTCGGCCACACGGCCCAGGGTTTTTACCGAACCCTCCCAAAGCCGGGCCGGATCGATCAGGTGGGAAACCGCCTTTTCATGACAGACGACCTTCGCCTCCGGAAACCTCTCCGTCAGGTGCCCGATGCCGCCGGCATGGTCCATGTGGATATGGGTTAACAGGATAAAATCGATAGAATCCACGCCCCGCTCCCGCAGAGCCCGGCAAAGATCATCTATGGTGCGGCTCGGACCCGGATCCACGACAAATGTGCCCTCTTCTCCCTTGTAGAGCCACGCCGAAATAAACCGGGTGTAGCCCAGTTCCGGGATATCCAAATCGATTAGGTCAAGCATGATTAGGGTTCAAGGTTTAGGGTTTAGGGATTTCTTAAAAAGCGCTCATGGCGTCATTGGCCGCCTCTTTTACCATGTCCGAATAGGTTCCCCTGATGACAGCCTCGATTTTTAAACGGGCTTCCGGATGGGCGGTTTCGCCAAAAAGATAAAGGGTATCGGCTTTTACCGGCTCATCAAGATCCTCGAATTGCTCCCAAAGCGCGTTGATAATATCGGCTATCAGGTCTTTGCGATATTCCCCCAGATATTCAACAGTTGCCATTGCACCCAGCCGGACCGGCCATTCCGTATGGGTCAACAGCTCATAAAGCGAAGGAAACACCATACCCCATTCAGCCATCATTTTGGCCAGGTCAGCGGCCTTGCCGTCGTAGAGAATCTGCTTCAGGGTCTCACTGCTGAGCTGGGCCGGATCTCGATTTACAATTATATCAATAAGTTCAGGCAATTGTAGGTTGCCGGTCCAGCGAAACTGGTCGTCAAGAAATACGGTCGGCACCGAATTCACCCGGTCCACCGACGCCTTTTCGGAAAACATCGCCCCGTCAATTATCACCAGGTGGATCATCTCCTGGCGCATGGCCAGCGCAGCCAAAGATTGGACGGTTTGCGGGCAGAAGGCGCAATCCGGGCTTATGTAAGCCTTGATGACCGCCGGCATTTCCAGTTTTTCCAAAACATGGGTATCCGCCAGATGCCTGTTCTTCATTTTATCCGGCAGCCCGGATAGAATTTCCAGAAACGGCTTCAGTTCGTGGCCGTGGGGGACGGCCTGGTAGGTGATATTGGGTTGCACCCGAATCTCCGGAAGCCCGTCGCCCGCCTCATGCTTTGTTTTTATATGGACCGCCGGGGCCAGGGCCGCCATCCGCTGAACGAACTCCTGAAACGCATCGCTGCGGCGGTCATTGGTCAAAAAGACCCGGATCGGGCTGGGGGTTTTCGTATGCCGCGCCCATTCAGAAATTATCTTTTCGTCGTTTCCCATCATCTATTATTAACCTTTTTGCCGTGCCCCACGGCATCTTTTAATACTGGCTTTATCCAAACCATCTGCTGCCTCGATACCCCCCCCTATCGAATGACGGGTTAGGTAGTGCCCATCCATAAATGGCTGTTTATGGACGGACATGAGGTATATTATCCGGTAGCTTTAACGGATTTACGAATAAATGACAACATGAATGTTTGAAACTTTAACGCGGGCCTTGCCGCCTGTAATATTTTCGGTTTTACATCTTTTTGTTAAGTGTTATTATAATTGATTTAGGTTAAACTGTAAAATCTCGGGGAGGATGCTCGGAATTGACGACGCCATTTGAAGGACCTGAAAAAAAACTCGAGATCATCCTGTCAAGACCGGTGCCGGATCTGCGCAGCAATACCGACAGCCGATGGGACCGGATCATCGAAGCCAGCTATTCGGAGATTATCAGCGCCGCATCGACGCCGGTAATGGACGCCTATCTATTGTCCGAGTCGAGCCTTTTTGTCTGGGACGACCGTATCCTGATCATTACCTGCGGACAAACGAATCTGATCCATGCCATCCCCGAAATCCTCGGGGTGGTCGACGAAGCGGATATCGCGTTTCTTTTTTACGAACGAAAAAATCTCATGTATCCCGAATCGCAGTTGTCGGATTTTGAAACCGAAGCGGCGCAGATTTCAAATTTTTTTCCGGGCAAAAGCTATCGCCTGGGCCCGGCAAACCATGATCATGTCCATATCTATTATTCGTCCCATGCCTCGATCCACGCCGGCGATGACGCCACCCTCGAAATTTTGATGCACGACCTGCATCCGGATGCCATGTCGATGTATACGCCGGAGTCTGGTTATTGCGCCGATGATATCGTTTCATTGACGGGGATTGACAAACTCTATCGGGATATGACCTTTGACAGTTTCCTCTTTGAACCGTTCGGCTTTTCGTTGAACGCTATAAACGGGGCTTCCTATTTTACAATTCATATCACCCCGCAGTCTACCGGATCCTATGCGAGTTTTGAAACCAACCAGGTCAACAATAACTACATGGAGCTTGTCAACCGGGTACTCCACATATTCCAGCCGGCCAAGTTTACGTTTGTCCTGACCAGTTCGGTGAATAACCCGCGTATATCGGTGAATACGCCCTTGTCCGAAAATATAGACGGGTTCTCGCCGACGGAGAAGAGCCTCTATGAACTGGACTGCGGCTTTCAGGTCAAATTTTCAAACTTCATCTGCTGTTAGGGGAAAAATTGAATGAATGCCCTAGATTTATGGATCAAAGAGACCCATCAGGATTCGGTGGCCCTGAGTTTCAAGGTGGAAAACACCCTTTTTTCCGGCAAAAGCCCCTTCCAACAGGTGGATATAGTTAAAACCCGGGACCACGGGGCCATGCTCTTAAATGACGGCATCATCATGGTATCGGAAAGGGATGAATTCGTTTACCATGAAATGATTTCGCATGTGCCGTTGTCCGTGCATCCCGCCCCTTCTCGGGTATTGGTTATCGGGGGCGGAGACGGCGGAACCGTTCGGGAGGTCGTCAAGCACGATAGTATCTCCCGCGTGGTAATGGTTGAAATTGACGAGATGGTGGTTAACGCGTGCCGGGAGCACATGCCGTCAGTCAGCCATGCGCTGAAGGACCCCCGTGTGGAACTGATCATCGGCGACGGGGTGAAGTATGTGGCCACCACCGATGAAACATTTGATGTGGTGCTGATCGATTCAACCGATCCGATTGGTCCGGCGGCCCCGTTATTCGATCGGCAGTTTTATCAAAACGTGGCCGGCATCCTCACAGAAGATGGCATCATGATCTCACAGGCGGAATCCCCCTTCTATGACTTCAAAATCCAGTCGGCCATGCTGGCCAACCAACGGCCGTTTTTCAACCGGCTGCATTTGTACACCTTCACCAACCTTACCTATCCGGGCGGGCTCTGGAGTTTCGGGTTCGGCGCCAACGCCCTCTGCCCGTTAACCGATTTCGATCCCAACCGGATCCGTGCCTCTGGCATCCAGACCCGTTATTATACCCCGGAGATTCATGCGTCCGCCTTTATGCTGCCGAAATTCGTTCAAGAGAACCTCTCGGATATGTTGGACCCGCTGCCGTCGCTTGACAAGGCGTTTATCAAGTAACCCGAAAAAAAAGGAGGCCACCGGCAAACGGTGGGAAAGGCTTATGAGCATTAATACGGTTTCCACCATTGACAATCTGGTTCCGGTCCGGCATGCCCTTATCAGCGTCTCGGACAAAAAAGGGCTTGATTTTTTAATTCCCGAGCTGATGGAAGCCATCCCCGGGCTAAAAATCCTATCAACCGGCGGCACCCATAAAACCATCGCCTCATTACTGCCTGATGAGAGAAAGAGCGCCCTTGTCCAGGTCTCCGACTATACCGGCCAGCCCGAAACCCAGGGCGGGCTTGTTAAAACCCTGGATTTTAAAATCTATCTGGGCCTGTTGACGGAGACCTATAATGATTCGCACCGTGAAGATCTGGAACGAACCGATGCCGTGCCCATCGACATGGTGATCGTCAACCTCTACCCGTTTAAGGAGACGGTGGCAAGGCATGATATTACCGTCGAGTCGGCCCGGGGCAACATCGATATCGGCGGCCCCTGCATGATCCGGGCGGCGGCCAAAAATTTTATCCGGGTGGCGCCGGTGGTGGATCCGGTCGACTACTCCCTGATGTTAGATGAGCTCCGCTCGACCGGAGGAAAAACCACGCTTGAAACCCGGGCCATGCTGGCCAAAAAGGCTTTCGAGCATACGGCCGAATATGACCGGGCGATCACCGACTACCTGAGAGAACGCTCAATCGGCGAAATCAAGGAGGCCTATCCGGATATCCGGTGACCGCCGGGGGACGAGGGCATTGACAGCCAAAATATTGCCTGTTTATGGAATCCTAACTGTGACAGTCTCGTAAAAAGTCAGTTTAGAGATGGCAAAGTAAAAAGTTCAAGATCAAGGCGCGCAAATCCCGAGGAATGCAGCGTACTTAGCTGTACGTGAAATTCCGAGGGACGGAAGCGCAACACAGATATTGGACTTTTTACGAAGCCATCAACTGTAAACGACAAACAGGAGCGCATTTATGGCCGACGACATCAAGCAAATGTATAAAACCATCATGGACGATCATTTTCCACCCCGGATGGAAATCAGTTTTATCGATGACGACAGCCGGCAGACCCTTTTCTACGAAAAGGTCGACTGGGTGATCGAAAACGTCCGCAAGGGCCTCCGCTACGGGGAAAACCCCGGTCAGGAGGCCGCCCTGTACCGGCTGGTGAACGGCAACCTGATCCTCGGCGACACCCGGACCATTGCCCCGGGCCGGTACCTGGTATCCGACATCGAGCTTCTGCAGTCCGGCAAGCATCCGGGAAAGACCAACCTCACGGATGCGGACAACGCCCTCAACATCCTGCGATACCTTACCGACAGGCCGGCGGTCATCATCGTCAAGCATAACAATCCCTGCGGCGCGGCCATATCCGACGCATTGCCCGACGCCTACCGCAAGGCTTATATGGCCGACCGGGTGGCGGCTTTCGGCGGCTGCATTGCCGTCAACCAGGCGCTTGACAAGCAAACGGCCGAAGAAATCGCCCATCAATACGCAGAAGTCGTCGCCGCCCCCGAGTTTGAGGAGGGGGCCATCGATATACTGGCCCAGCGTAAAAACCTTCGGGTCATAAAAATCCAGAATATCGAGCGGCTGCAGGAGTTTGCCGCCCAGCGGGTGGTCGAATTCAAAAGCCTGGTCGACGGCGGGCTTATCACCCAGTGGTCCTTTGTCCCCGAAGTCCGGTCAAAGGCCGATTTCAAGCCGGCTGCGTGCGAATATAAGAACAAAGCCTACAAAATCGAGCGTGAACCCACTGCCCGGGAATACGCCGATCTCCTTTTCGGATGGCTGCTGGAGTCCGGCGTGACATCCAACTCCGTCCTCTATGTGAAAAACGGGGTATCCGTGGGCATCGGCACCGGCGAACAGGACCGGGTGGGCGTAGCCGAGGTCGCCCGGGACAAGGCGTACCGAAAACTGGCGGATCGATACTGCTTTGAAACCCATGGCATCGCCTATAACAACCTGGCGGATCCGGAAAAAAAGGCCGAGATTGACAGCCGGGTCGACCGTGAAAACGGGGGCCTGATCGGCGCCGCCATGATTAGCGACGCGTTTTTCCCCTTCAGGGACGGGGTTGACGTCGGGCTTCGGGAAGGCGTCACCGCCGTGGCGCATCCGGGCGGATCATTAAACGATTACCAGTCCATCGAGGCCTGCAATGAGGCCGGGGCCACCATGGTCTTTACGGGGCAGCGCAGTTTCAAGCACTGAGACGATTCATCCAATTTTGTCATTTCGAGCGGCAGCGAGAAATCTTGAACAATCAAGATTCCTCGTCGCTTTCGCTCCTCGGAATGACAGAGAGTTAACCTTCTGGAAGATTAATATATATTTTCAAATTACTTAGACCTAAATTGAGCGATTTTCAAGTTTGCCGCAGATACAAGGAAAATGATGTCGAGCTATAGGCGCCTATGCGAGACATCATTTGACGCAGTAGATGCGGTGAAATTGGAAATCCCGGAGGGTTTCAAATTTTTTGATTTAAAAAATGATCCAATATCCTAAAAATAAAATAAAAATTAAA
>Ga0209925_1000013_pt1 | contig 83920 bp, 73 predicted proteins | sample SalPonR2_A_D1_MG_FD_185702 | JGI IMG/M metagenome (GOLD analysis project Ga0209925, IMG submission 185702) | Salt pond soil microbial communities from South San Francisco under conditions of wetland restoration - Salt Pond MetaG R2_A_D1_MG... ... | reverse complement strand
GGATCTTTATTATACTTTTCTTGATCTTCATTCATAACTTTATTTATACGTCTTAAAAAATCAGTCAATGCCAAACTATCACCTACTTCTGGTATTTTCTCTAATTCTTTTTGTAACTGCCAGATATCTTTTAAATAAGTAGGATTTTTTAAAGCATCATTATTTTCTGATTTGATTATGACATTTAAATTAGTTGTACCACCAAAGTGTTCATTTATAAAGTTATTTGCTATCTTAATTTCTTCATCTTTTTGAAACTTACTTAGAAAACTTGAATTTATCCAGAGACTTTGGGCACCAATAGCTCCAGCCACTAAAATTATTAAAGCTAAAACTATAATCATTTTTTGCTTTGCTAACACAGTATCAGCAATAGAGGTGAGCAGTTTATCCATTTTCTGTGTGTTCTTACCATTGGATTTTCTGAATTTAGGAATATTAAAAATCATTAACCCGGCTGGTATAAATATCAAAGAAAAGACCATAGCCGATATTACACCAAAAGCTGTAAATAAGCCGAAATACTTTACTGCATATACATCAGAGGTCAAAAGAGAAATAAATCCAACTGCAGTAGTGATAGAAGTCATAACAACTGGTTTCCACATATTATCGACCATATCTGTTATAGCTTCTTTTTGAGTAATAGTAGAATTATTTTTTATATTATCTTTTAAATGAATTAATAGATGTATACCATCAGCTACTCCTAGTGCAATTAACATAACAGGAATCATTGTTGAAACTGCATATATAGGTATATTAAAAAATGACATCAAACCAAAGGCCCATATAGTACTGAATAAAACTACTCCTAATGTTAGTAAAGTACTTTTAAAACTTCTGAAAGTAAACAATAATACTATAGAAATCACTAATATAACTAAAGGTATCATAACTCTCATATCCTGAGGCATTAATGTTGCCAAGGTTCCTTCTACAATTGGTTGACCAGCGATATAGACCTTACCTGGACCTTCTATACTCTCCACTAAATTTTGTATCTTTTCATATAGCTTTATTCTATCTGCTCCACCTTTGGCGATTTCGGCCCCAATTAAAGCAACATTATTATTTTCAGACACTAAACGTCCTGAAACCATATTATTATCTTGTACTTGCTTTTTAAGTCTATCAAATCTAGGTTGACTTTCTGGCACATCATTAAAGAAAGGTTTTATCTCTAATCCCATTTCTGAGCCCTCAATATTATCAACATTAGTCAAACTTCTTATCTCATCTTCATTAATTTCCTCTAAACCAGCCAACTTATTTTCCATTTCTTTAATTTGTTTTAAAGTTTCTTTATTATAAATACTATTTGAATTTTCTATAGCTATCACTACAGAATCATTTATATCAAATATATCTTCATATTGATCGCTTTTTACAAAAGCAGGATGAGAATCGGGCATATATTCTTCTAAGTTAGTTTCAATGCGAGCTTTATCATATATTTGATAGGCAAAAAAGGCTGTGATGGCCATCAGAATCAATAAGGTGATTATAGGTTTTTTTAATACAAATTTATTGATTTTAAGCATGTCTTTTACTCCTTTTTGATTTAATATTATGCTTATAAACTACATTAAATGAATGAACAATCATTCATTTAATGTCAAAAAATTATTACAGCCCATTTTCCAAGAATAATTTTACTACTTTTTCTGCATTATCTAAGGTTTCAAGGTTGTTGTTTCTTAATGATTTTTCCACAATTCCTTGTAACCCACCAAAGATAAAGTTAGCAGCTACAGCAGTATCTTCACATTGGATTTCTCCCTTTTTAACTGCCTTTTTAAGCATATCCTCTAATAAAGAAGGCAGTTTATTTAAATAGTTTAATATTGAAGAAAATTCACTATTTTTAGGAAATTCTTTCTCCCTAACTAATATTTGGGCTGTATCTAAATTTTCTTTTACTTCTTTAAAATGATCTTCTACAAACAAAGATAATTTTTTATAGACATCATAATCCTTATTTTCCATCTTTTTTAAATAATTAATTCTCTTTTCAAATTCTACTTTGAAAATATATTCTAATATTTCATTTTTAGAATTAAAGTAATTATAGATCGTACCTACTGCAACCCCAGCCTCTTCTGCTATTTTGGAGGTCTTTGTATTATAAAAACCCTCTCTAGATATTACTTTTACAGCAGCTTCTCTAATTAAATCTTTTTTATCTTGAGACATAATAATTGTCCTTTCTGAATCATGATTCAATGTTCATTTTAACAAAATATATTTATTATGTCAAATAGTTGTTTATAAATATTGCCAGGGATTAGTTACTATCTCAGACATTACTAATTCTACTTGCATATTATTTTTTTCAATCTTATCTTGTAAATACTTAAAAATCATTTCTTTAAAAATAACTTCAGTTTCAAAATGACCAGCATCTATTAAATTTATTTTTAATTCTTCTGCTAATTGAGCTTCATGATATTTAACATCACCAGTTATATATAAATCAGCCCCTTTTGAACTCGCTAAACTTATAAAATCCGCACCGGCTCCACTACACAATGCTACTTTTTTGATTTTATCCTTTAAATTACCTCTTACCTTTAATTTGTCAATATTTAAAGTGGTTTTTATTCTCTCAGAATAGGCTTTAAGCGAAATAGAATCTTTTAGATACCCTACTCTTCCTATGCCATCATAATCGGACTGTAAGGGCATCTCATAGACATCATAGGCTACTTCTTCATAGGGATGTGTTTTTAACATAGCTTTTATCACATTATTTACTTTATTTTGAGGTACAATAGTTTCAATCTTCATTTCATCTACTTTTTTAATTTCTCCTTTTTTACCTAAATGCGGATTTGAATTTTCTCCTGGCAAAAAGGTTCCTACCCCTTCAGATGAAAAAGATGTCTTACTATAATTACCGATCTGACCGGCACCTTTTTTAAACATTGCTTCCTTGATTACTTCAGCATTTTCTTTAGGTACATATACTGCTAGTTTATAATGTTTTTTCTCATTTTCTTTAGATAAAACTTCTGTATCTATAATCCCTAACTTGTCTGCCAAATAATCATTTAATCCTTTCTTTGCGATATCCATATTAGTATGAGCTGAATAAATAGCTATATCATTTTTTATAGCCTTCATCAAAATCCGACCTTTAGCAGTCTGGTTGTGAATATTATCTATACCATTAAATAATAAAGGGTGGTGGGTAATTATTAAATCAGTTTCTTTATTTACAGCTTCTTCTATAACCTCTTCATTAATATCTAAAGCCACTAATATTTTATTAATTTCACTGTTATAATCTCCTACCTGTAAACCCACATTATCCCAATCCATTGCTTCACTATGGGGAGCTTTTTGAGCCATTAAAGATATGATTTGTTGTAAATTACTCATTTGTAACACCTCATATTTTTTTATTTTTAAATATTAAAAAAACCTTGTCCTATCTAAAGAACAAGGTTAATTACTTTGGTGGGCCTACTAGGATTCGAACCTAGGACTAACCGGTTATGAGCCGGTTGCTCTGACCAGCTGAGCTATAGGCCCTTTGATATTAAGTTTCATGCTCATTTCTTAACACAAAAGTAATTATATGATAGAAAACTTTGCAGGTCAAAGTCTCATAAACCCTTTTATTATGATTTTAATATAATTATCTCATAATTACTTCTCTATAATCATTTATACTCTTAAATGCTAATTAACTCAAATAGTCTTTAAGTTTTTTACTTCTACTTGGGTGTCTTAGCTTTCTTAATGCCTTAGCTTCTATCTGTCTAATTCTTTCTCTTGTTACCCCAAACTCTTTGCCAACTTCTTCTAAAGTTCTAGGTCTGCCATCTTCAATACCAAATCTTAGTTCTAATACTCTTTTTTCCCTATCGGTTAATGTATCTAATACATTGTCTAACTGATCTCTAAGCAGCATATATGAAGCGGCAGAAGCAGGAGCAGGTGCATCTTCATCTTCAATAAAATCACCTAGGTGACTGTCCTCTTCTTCTCCAATGGGAGTTTCTAATGAAACAGGTTCCTGAGCAATCTTTTTAATCTCTCTTACTTTATCAGCACTCATATCCATCTCTTCTCCAATTTCTTCAGGAGTAGGTTCTCTACCTTTTTCCTGTAATAATTGGCGTGACACGCGAATCAATTTATTTATAGTTTCTACCATATGGACTGGTATTCTAATAGTTCTAGCTTGATCAGCAATAGAACGGGTAATAGCCTGCCTAATCCACCAAGTAGCATAAGTACTAAACTTATAACCTTTAGTATAATCAAATTTTTCTACGGCCTTCATTAGACCCATATTACCTTCCTGAATAAGGTCTAAAAATAACATACCTCGTCCTACATATTTTTTAGCAATACTAACCACCAATCTGAGGTTAGCTTCCACTAATTGTCTTTTAGCTTCCATATCACCTTGCTCCATGCGTTTGGCAAGATCCACCTCTTCTTCAGCAGTTAACAAGTCCACCTTACCAATTTCTTTTAAATACATGCGCACAGGATCATCTATACCTACACCCTGAGGTATACTCAAATCTAATTCAGATTCTTCATCATCGCTATCATCATTATCGTTATCTACACCTTCTTCAATGATATCTATATCCATTTCAGCAAATATATCATAGATCTCTTCAATCTCTTCAGAATCTAAATCTATATCTTCTAATGAATCCATAATTTCTTCATAAGTTAATTCGCCTTCTTTTTTGCCTTGCTTTATTAATTTTTTGACCTGTTTCATATTTTCTGGTTTAACATCTTCACTAGCCATATATATTACCTCCTTTCCTAAATCTTGATTATCTCATGATAATCACGCAAAAGATTATCTAATTTACTTTTCTTCAATTCAACATTTTGCAATTTATGATAAAGATCATTTTTGGCTCTTTTCTTATACTCATCTTTCATAAGTTCAATTAAAGCTTTAAACTTTTCTTCACTAACTTCCTGTCTTTCTTTTACTGTTAATATCATAAAGTAATCAGCAAGTTCTTGATCTTCAATTTCATGTTCAATGTTCATTTTTAAAATATTAAACCCTTTTTCCAAAATCAAATTAAAAGCTTTCCGGTATATTCCCTTAAAATAATTAGACCTGATTTCATTTTTGGCTTTTTCAATACGATCAGGATTATCAATTAAGGTCTTTAATAATAGATCTTGGTGATTTAATTTTTTTAATTCTTTTTTGGAGTCCTTTTCTTTTATTCTATTCTTATCGTCGTTTTCCTGCTTATTTTTTTGATTAAAAGAATCTAATGCTTCTTTCATAGCATTTTTATCTATATTTAATATATCAGCAGTTTTGTTCAAGTAGACATCTTGCTCGATTGGATCATCAATTTCTGAAAGCACCTTAAGTACTTTCTTTGATCGGTTAATTCGCTGATTTATATTATAATTTTCTTTTTCATTAATAATCATTCTTATTTTAAACTCTATTAAATTATAGGATGATTGCATTAATTTTTCAAACGCTTCTAAACCCTTTTCTTTTATATAATCATCTGGGTCAGCTTTTTCAGGTAATTCTATAACTCTCACAGTTAAATCTTCTTTTTTAAATATATCTAAACCTTTTAATGTAGCTTGTTCACCTGCAAAATCAGGATCAAAAGCAATATAAACTGTATCTACATATCTCTTTAATATTTTAGCCTGTTCAGAAGTTAAAGCAGTACCTAAAGAAGCTACTGCATTATTGAGACCATATTTATGAGCTGTAATCACATCTGTATAACCTTCCATTATCACTGCACTATTTCTCTCTCTAAAACCTTTTTTTGCCCAATTTATTCCATATAAGTTTTTGCTTTTATGAAATATCAAAGTCTCAGGAGAATTATAATATTTGGGAGAATTACTATCTTCATCATTTAATCTTCTACCACCAAATGCAATTACTTCTCCCTGAGAATTAAAAATAGGAAACATGATTCTATCTCTAAATTTATCATAATAATTTCCATTTTTATGACCAATCAAACCTGATTCTTTTAAAGTTTGGTCTTCATAATCTCTTTTGCTTAAAAAATTATATAAACTATGCCAACTATCAGGTGCATAACCCAAATAATATCTTTCTATGTCTTTTTCAGTATAACCCCTTTTGGAAAGATATTTGAAAGCTTCATTTCCAATTTGCTTATTTAATAATAAGTAATTAAAAAATTTGGCTGCCAGTTGATGTACTTGAAAAATTTTTTCCCTTTTTTTATTATACTCTTTTGAATACCCTTTTTGGGAGGGGATTTCCATATTAGCCTTTTTTGCTAATAGTTTTAGGCTTTCATAAAATGTAATATTTTCAATTTCCATTATAAAATTAAAAATATCTCCACCTTTTCCACAACCAAAACAATAATAAAACTGATTATCGGGATTAACAGTAAAAGATGGAGTTTTTTCCTGATGAAAAGGACAAAGTCCTTGATAGTTCTTTCCAGTTTTATTTAAATTAACGTACTCAGATACCACCTCGACAATATCTAATCTATCTTTGACCTTATCACTAAAATTACTATTTTTATTACTCATAATAATCATTCCTGATATATATAATATTCTTTATTACTAATTAAAATCCTTCATATTTTATTTTGGCACATAATGATTTATTCAGGAGTAAAACTTAAATTCCTGCTTTAAAAATTATTTTATTTTACAAACCATGGTTCTGGAATATAAATATCTTTACCTACTTTAATTGCATAACGATCAGACATGCCTGCAATGTAATCAATAATAATCTGTTCCTTGCTAAAATCACCAATTCTATTTTTAAACTCATCTGGTATTTTAGCAGGATTTTCCATGTAATATTTATACAAAAGTTTCACTAATCTTTTAGCCTTACCTTCTTCAATTTTGGCAAGTGAACCAAAATATATATTATCGAAGAGAAATTTTCTCAACTTTTGAGTGGCTTCATAAATTTGAGGACTTCTTATAATTTTGTTTTTACCTCTACTTTCGTTAATCATATCAGAAACCATAGTATCAATGCGTTGAGAGTGTGTTTTGCCTAATATATCTAGAGCATTTTGGGGAAGATCACTCAATTTAATCAAACCTGCTCTTAAAGCATCATCAATATCATGATTTATATAGGCTATCCTATCAGCAATTCTTACAATAGCGCCTTCTAAAGTTAAGGGCTCATTATCACCGGTATGGCTTATAATTCCATCTCTAACTTCTTTGGTTAAATTTAAACCGGGCATCTCTTTTTTTCTCTTTTCTAAAATTTCAACAACTCTTAAGCTTTGCTTATTATGTGAAAAATCTATATTAGATACTTCATTAATAGCTTCTTCACCAGCATGTCCAAAGGGGGTATGACCTAAATCATGACCTAAAGCAATAGCCTCTGTTAAATCCTCATTTAGTCTTAAGCTTCTTGCTACAGTCCGGGCAATTTGCGATACCTCTAATGTATGAGTTAACCTGGTGCGATAATGATCACCTTCAGGAGCTATAAAAACCTGAGTTTTATGCTTCAATCTTCTAAAGGCTTTGGAATGGATAATTCTATCTCTGTCCCTTTGAAAACAAGTTCTTACCTCACATTTTTCTTCCTCATACTCTCTACCTTCACTTTCTCGGCTAAAGGTAGCATATTGAGAAAGTTCTCTAAATTCTTTTTCCTCAGTATATTCTCTCATAAAAATTTCCCCTTATTTAAAAATTAAAGAAAGAAGAACCCATACTTAAAAGCATGGATTCTTCCTCTTAATCCAAGTATTTTATATTATCAAATACTTAATTTATTGTTGGTCTTCTATCTGAGCTTGAGCAGCAGCTAATCTAGCAATTGGTACTCTAAATGGAGAACAAGATACATAGTTTAGTCCAGCTCTGTGACAGAATTTAACAGAACTAGGTTCCCCACCGTGCTCACCACAGATACCTACTTTTAAGTTTTCTCTAGTCTGGCGACCTTTTTCAACACCAATCTTCATTAGTTCGCCAACTCCATCCTGGTCAAGAACCTGGAATGGATTATTTTCAAAGACATTATCTTCGATATATTTTGCAAGGAATTTACCTTCAGCATCATCCCGGCTAAATCCATAAGTGGTTTGTGTTAAGTCATTAGTACCAAAGGAGAAGAATTCTGCTTCTTCTGCTATCTTATCAGCAGTTAAACAAGCTCTTGGCAACTCAATCATAGTACCTATTGTATAATCAAGTTCGACTCCCATTTCCTCAAGTACTTCTTCTGCAGCTTCTAAAGTTACCTTTTTAGTAATTTCTAATTCACTAATGTCAGAAACAAGTGGAATCATTACTTCAGGAGTAACTTCTTTACCTTCATCTTTCAATTCTCCAGCTGCTTCAAAGATCGCTCTTACTTGCATAGCATAAATTTCTGGATAACTAATACCTAATCTACAACCACGATGTCCAAGCATTGGATTCATTTCCTCTAATCTTTCCATTGCTTTTAGCATCTTTTCTTTTTCTTCTAATTTTTCAGGGGCATCACCTGTCATTCTTAATTCAGTAACATCTATCAATAATTCATCATGATCTGGTAAAAATTCATGAAGTGGTGGATCTAATAATCTGATAGTAACAGGTCTTGCTCCCATTGCTTCAAAGATTCCTTTGAAGTCTTCTTTCTGCATAGGTTGAAGCTTATCTAAAGCTTCTTTTCTAGTTTCTTTATCTTGAGCTAAAATCATATCTTGTACTATAGGTAAACGTTCATCTCCAAAGAACATATGCTCTGTTCTTGTTAAACCGATTCCTTCAGCTCCGTATTCAACTGCTTTAGCAGCATCTTCAGGGGTATCGGCATTGGTTCTAACACCAATTTTTCTAAATTCATCTGCCCAACTCATTATTTTTTCAAAGTTTTTATCCATTTCAGGATCAATGGTTGGAGCTATTCCATAGTATACTTCACCATTTCCACCATCTATAGTAATATTTTCACCTTTTTCAATGGTTCTACCATCTACAGTAAATTCTTCTTTTTCATAATCTACATTAATGGCTTCACAACCAGCTACAGCCGGTTTGCCCATACCGCGTGCAACAACAGCAGCATGACTTGTCATACCACCACGTGAGGTTAAAACACCTTGTGCAGCAGCCATACCATGAATATCTTCAGGTGAGGTTTCAGTTCTTACTAAGACAACTTTTTCACCGGCATCTCCTCTTTCAGCCGCTTCATCTGAATCAAAAATAACTTCTCCAGAAGCAGCACCAGGGGATGCATCTAAACCAGTTGCTAATAGGTCAACATCAGCATCAGGATCTATTCTCTTATGAAGTAATTGGTCAAGCTTTTTAGGTTCAATTCTCTGCACAGCAGTTTCTTTATCAATTAAACCTTCATCAACCATATCTACAGCAATCTTGATTGCAGCTTTAGCTGTTCTTTTACCAGTTCTAGTTTGTAGCATATATAATTCGCCCTGTTGAATTGTAAACTCAACATCTTGAACATCTTTGTAATGCTGTTCTAATTTTTCAAAGATTTCAACTAACTGCTCATAAGCGTGAGGCATATCGTTCTTTAATTCCTGAATATCTTTGGGAGTACGGACACCAGATACAACATCTTCACCCTGAGCATTTTTTAGATATTCGCCGTAATATTTCTTTTCACCGGTGGAAGGGTTACGTGTAAAGGCAACACCTGTACCACAGTTTTCTCCCATATTACCATAAACCATTGTTTGTACATTAACAGCAGTACCCCAGTGATGTGGAATATCATTAATATTCCTATAGCTAATAGCTCTTTCGTTATTCCAAGAACCAAATACAGCTGTAATAGCTTTCCAGAGCTGTTCTTTAGGATCTTCTGGGAAGTCTACCCCGGTTTCTTCTTTAATATGAGATTTAAATTCTTTTACTAATTCCTTTAAAGCATCTACTCCTAAATCAGTATCTACATCAGCATCATATTCTTCTTTTTTCTCCTCAATAATTTCTTCGAAGTCACTACCATCCATACCTAAGACTACATTACCATACATTTGCACAAATCTACGATAAGAATCATAAGCAAACCTTTCATTACCAGTTTGTTTAGCTAATCCTTTAACTGTAGTATCATTAAGTCCTAGGTTTAAAACTGTATCCATCATACCAGGCATCGATTCACGCGCGCCAGATCTAACAGAAACTAATAGCGGATCTTCCGGATCACCGAATTCTTTACCCATTAAATTTTCAAGTCTATCTAGATTTTCTTCAACTTCTTCATCAAGACCTTCTGGATAATTTTCATCATTTTCATAGTATAAAGTACATACTTCAGTAGTTATAGTAAATCCTGGGGGAACATTAATCCCTAAGTTTGTCATTTCGGCGAGATTAGCACCTTTACCACCTAATAAGTTTTTAAGGCCAGTTCTACCGTCAGCTTCTCCACCGCCGAAAAAATATACATATTTAGTTTCTTCAGACATTAATTTTATACCTCCTTTATTTAGTTAAATATACTTTACAATTCTTACTATTAATAAAATAAACTAATTTTTTAGTTAAATCAAATACAAGATTGCTGTTAATTTAGTAACCACCTCCTGCTAATTATATACTTCGTAATAGGTTATATTTTTGTGATTTATTACAATTATTTTTACATGCAATTATTACTATTCAATACTAATTGACAAATCCCTGCTTAATTTTTAAATTTTATTGTTTATAAGAAAAATCTCCTAAACTCTTCATTAATAATTGTATATTATATAAAAGGGCTAGTCTGTTTTTCTGCACTTTTTCATCTTCGGCCATAACTCTTACTTCCTCAAAGAAATCATGAATCGGATCAATAATTTCCATCAAATTATTATAGGCTTTATTTAATTTTTTTTCTTCTATATTTTTACTAACAGCTTTGCTTATCTCTTGGAATTTCTCATAAAGAACTTTTTCTTCTTCTTTTTCGAATAAAGCAGGATTTACTTCTTTTTGATCAACATCCTTTATAATACTATCTACTCTATTAAAAGCAGTTAAAAATTCCTGGAAGGACTTTTTATATTTCACCTCATCTAATAAACGAATAGCTTTTTTTATCAATGGTATTGAAAGTGGTAATCCATGTACTACTGTTCTAATTATATCTATATCATAACCTCTATCCCTAAAAATATACTGAATTCTATCTAACATAAATTCATGAATCTTATCTAATAATTCTTGTGATGTAAGTTCTAAATCTTGATTAGATTGATTAAATACTTCTAAACTATATTCAAATAACTTTTCTAACTCTACTTCATAGTTTAAATCCTCAATTAATCTAAATATTCCAATCGCAGCTCTTCTTAAACCATAAGGATCTTGTGAACCAGTAGGAATTAGATTAATGCCAAAAAAACCAGTTAAAGTATCCATTTTATCAGCAAGACTAATTATTTTACCAAGATCAGTACCTGGCAATTTACTATCGGCTGAATCTGGTAGATAATGATCTCTAATTGCTAAAGAGACATCATTGCTCATCCCATTATTATGAGCATAAATACTACCCATTACACCTTGTAACTCAGGAAATTCTCTAACCATTTGAGAGACTAAGTCTACTTTGGCATATCTAGCCGCTTTTTTAATTTTATCAACCTCTTTATTAGTAAAGTCTAAATTTGCGGCTATTTTTTGACTTAATTGAACATTTCTTAGTGTCTTATCATACATACTTCCTAATTCTTCTCTTAATATCAAACCTTTTAAATCATCTAAAAATGTATCGAGCCCTTCTTTTACATCTCTTTGATAATAAAATTCAGCATCTTCCAAACGAGCTTTCAGGACTTTTTCATTTCCTTCCCTTACATTATCAATGTATTCTTTGCCACCTTCTTTTACAACGATAAATCTATTACTTAAATTATCATCTTGGTCCCATAATGGGAAATATTTTTGATGTTCTTTTAAAGGAGTGACAATAACAGGTTCTGGTAGTTTAAGATACTTTTCATCAAAACTTGCTAAAAATGGACTAGGATTTTCTACTAAATGTACTACTTCATCCATAAGCTGATTGTCCAGTTTAAACTTTAATTTTTTTTCTAAGATTATTGTGCCTATTTCCTCTAAGATGATTTCTCTGCGTTTTTGAGGGTCTACTATTACTTCTGCATTTTTTAATACTTCTTTATAATCATCAACAGAATTAACTTCAAATAATTCATTAGCTAAAAATCTATGTCCCCATGTCTTATTGCCAGCAGTTAAGTGTTCTAACTGAAATTCAATTGTTTCATTATTATATAAGCAAAGTAACCAATGAATTGGACGGATAAATCTTATATCGTGGTTACTCCACCTCATTGTTATCGGGAGATTAACTTCTGTAATTAACCTTTTATAGATATCTTTAAGTAAATCTTTTGTTTGAGCTCTTTCTCTTTCAATTACAGCATAAAGATAAATTCCTCTATCTGTATCACGTTCCACTAAATCATTAACTTCTAAATTTTGACTTCGAGCAAAACCTTCAGCTGCTTTAGTAGGATTGCCTTCTTCATCAAACGCAATATTTTTAGGAGGACCTTTAATCTCATTTACTTCTTGTTTTTGAAATTCTGAAAGTCCAATTATTTCAACCGCTAGTCTGCGGGGGGCACCATAAACTTTAATGTCTTCAAATTCAATTCTGTTTTCAGTAAGTAACTCTTCCATTTTTTTCTTTATATTATCATAAATATTTTTGACTAATTTAGCTGGTATTTCTTCTGTACCTATCTCTAAAAGACTGCGATTACTCATTTTGATCACTTCCTTTAAGTAAAGGAAAATCTAAAGCTTCCCTTTTTTGTACATAACCTTTTGCACATTCTCTTGCTAAATCTCTAACTCTTGAAATATAGCCAGTTCTCTCTGATACACTAATAGCGCCTCTCGCATCAAGAAGATTAAATACGTGCGAACATTTTAAAGTGTAATCATAGGCTGGAAATATCAGATCTTTTTCAATTAAATTTAAAGCTTCATCTTCATATATTTTAAATAATTGATTTAGATTTTCAACATTTGATTCTTCAAAATTATATACAGAGTTTTCTTTTTCAATCTGTAAATTAACATTACCATAATCAATACCCTCTACCCATTCAATATCAAAAATATTATCTACATCCTGTAAATACATTGCAATTCTTTCCAAACCATATGTTATTTCAGCTGTTACCGGTTTACAATCTAATCCTCCTACCTGTTGAAAATAAGTGAATTGGGTAATTTCCATACCATCTAACCATACTTCCCAGCCTAAACCCCAGGCACCTAGGGTTGGAGCTTCCCAGTTATCTTCTACAAATCTAATATCATGTTTATTAGGATCTATACCTAATGCTTTTAATGAATCTAAGTACATCTCTTGAATGTTATCAGGAGAAGGCTTGATAATTACTTGATACTGCAAATATCTTTGTAAACGGAATGGATTTTCTCCATATCTACCATCTGCAGGTCTACGACAGGGCTGTACATAACCAGTACGCCAAGGTTCAGGCCCTAAAGACCGTAAAAAAGTTGATGGACTCATTGTACCAGCCCCAACCTCAGTATCATAGGGTTGCTCTATTATACAATTATGCTCACTCCAAAACTCGTGCAAATTCTGTATCATATCCTGAAAATTCATCAAATATCATTCCTTCCAAAATTATCATTTTAATATAATACAAATACCTCATCCCGGTCAGAGACGAGGTAGATGTTTCTACCTTTATTTAATTTTTATCAAATCCTTTTATGATTTGCAAAAAATCATTAGACTTTAAATTCAAATCCAAATGATAAATTATAAATTCATCAATTAATTTATCAAGTTTGTTTAAAATATTTGGATTAATATTGATTTCCTCAAGAGAATCAACCTCTGACCTATAGACTTTTTTTATTAAATCAACTTCATTTTGTTTTAATTGTTTAAGTTCTTCATTTTTATTATAAGCACAACTTTTACAGATCAAACCACCTTCTTTTACATTGAAGAACTGATCTTTTAAAGTTTTATACCTTCTACCACAATCATAACAGTAGTTTATTCTAGGTTGTACCCCAATATATTTTAAATATAATAACTTAAAAAATATATTAATCTTTGCTAATTCATTATCTGAACTTCTTATCATCTTATAAAAAGTTTGTAATAAAAGATTAAATAATTCCTGATTTGGATGGTATTCCATCCCTACCTTTTCAACCATTTCAGCAAAATAAGCTGCATAAGCCATTTTATTTAAATTATTTCTTAATTCTTCAAAGCGATGAATACTTTCTACATTATTAATTCTATCAAGGGACTTACTTTTATACACTTTAATTTGATCATAACAATAGGGTAATACTACAGCGGAAATCTTATTATTTTTTGAATTACGAGCTTTTTTTGCTACTGCTCTAATTTTACCTGCATCTTTAGTATAAAAAGTTATTATTTTATCTGCTTCCCCTAAATCAAACTGTTTTAAGACAATAGCCTCTGTTTCGATTAAAGCCATAAACCTTTCCTTCTTTCTTATTCATCAGGATCTGTTACAATATTAACCCCCGAGCTGGCACCAATTCTATTGGCTCCTGCATCTAACATTGATAAAGCCTGTTCGAAGTTTTTGATACCACCAGAAGCTTTTACTCCAATATCTCTACCAACAGTTTTTCTCATTAAACTAACTTTTTCTTCCTCTGCCCCGGCAGTGCCGAAACCAGTTGATGTCTTAACAAAATCGGCTCCTACATCTTTAGCAATTTCACATGCTTTAACGATTTCATCATCATCTAAATAACAGGTCTCTAAAATAACTTTTACAATTACATCAGAAGTTACACCAGAAGATTTAGTTGCATCTTTAACAGCTTTAATATCTGACCTAACAAGATCATAGGCCCCTGATTTAAAAGCACCAACATTCATTACCATATCCACTTCTTGTGCCCCATTTTTTATAGCATTCTTGGTTTCAAATGCTTTTGTTTCAGTTGTAGATGCACCTAAAGGAAAACCAATCACTGTACAAACTTTAACCGATGATTCTTCTAATAATTTATTTGCTAAGGGAACATAAATAGGATTTATACAAACAGAAGCAAACTGATATTCTAAAGCCTCCTCACATAATTGCTTAATTTCTTCTACAGTTGCAGTCGCATTTAAATTAGTATGATCAATCATTTTTGCCATGTCTCTAGGTTTAATTGCCACTAGAAATCACTCCTTCTCAATTATAAGTAATTTTTAATTAAAATTGTCACCATATAAAAATAAATAAAAAGCCTAATAATATCAACAATAGTTGTAATAAATGAACCTGTAACTTAAACAAAATTAACACCTATCGGATCCATAAGAAAAAAGTCTGAGGTCCCGACAGTGAAAGAGTTAATATGGTTGCAAACATTAATCTACCCACTACTAAACCTGATTTGGGGTCACCCTGCCAAACCAATACTATTGCTGAAATAGAAATTCCTGATATTAATGCCATAATAAGATCAACTTTTATTTCTCTCCAAATATGGGGAAAGAAAGTTTGCTAAATATAATTTACTGATAGCTAAACCTCTAACTACTACTGTTAAAGATTGAGTACCTACATTATTATTCATATCAATTAAGATCGAAATAACTTGTTTGATAATCAAGGTCTTTAATTATCTCACTTAAACTTTTATAATCTACTTTATTAAAAAAATCATCCAGAAGGTCAAGGGATAAACCATTTAGAAATACAGCTTTATCGGGTAGATATCAATTTTCCCAGAATTCTTTTAAAATTGCATATCTATCTGGAATAATATTAATATATTTTTTATCAACCATTCAATCACCCTTTATAACCCATTCTTTTAAGTAGGTTTTCATCATCCCTCCAATCTTTCTCAATTTTAACCCATAAATCTAGGTATACTTTTTGTTGTAATAATTTTTCTATATCTTTACGGGCTCTTGTCCCAATCTTTTTAAGCATTTTACCATTTTTACCAATTATAATCCCTTTATGGGATTTTTTCTCTACATAAATATTTGCCCTAATATACATGGTTTTATCTTTTCTTTCTTTCATTTCTTCAATAACAACTGCTATACCAAAAGGAACTTCTTCTCTTAGTAAATAAAAAGTTTTTTCCCTAATCATTTCAGCAATTATAAACTGTTCAATTTGATCTGTGATCATATCATCTGGATAATATTGAGGTCCTTCTGGCAAGAAATCAAATATCTCATTAATAAGATTTTTTACATTGCGGCCTGTTTTTGAAGAAATCGGAACTATATTTTCTTCAATTCTTTTATTATATTCTTTAAGAATATTAGGGAGTTCCTTCTTTTTAACTTTATCAATTTTATTTAAGACTACTAAAAAAGGATTAGAAGAATTCTTGATCTGATTATAGATAATCTGGTCACCTTTTTTAAAACTATCTGTAGCATCTAGCATAAATATGATAACATCGATACCTTCTAAACTCTTATATGCTTGATTAACCATAAATTTATCCAGGTCATTTTTTGTTTTATAAATACCTGGAGTATCAACAAAGATGATCTGTCCTTTATCTTCTGTATATATGGCTTTTATACTATTTCTCGTAGTCTGCGGTCTCGGTGATGTTATAGATATTTTTTCACCTATTAAATAATTAACTAATGTAGACTTGCCCACATTAGGCCTACCAATAATTGTTACAAAACCTGATTTAAAATTCATTATTCCATATCATCCTTATTAAAAGAACCTGGCAAAAGTTCACTATTTTTTTTAACTAACTCTCCGTTATTATATGTGGTCATAATTATTTCCATCTCATTACTAAATTCACTTATTACCTGACGGCATGCTCCACAAGGTGTTACCGGTTTTTTTGTATCTGATATTAAAAGCAGAGCTTCAAAATCAGTGTATCCTTCTGATACAGCTTTAAATATAGCTGTTCTTTCTGCACACATTGTTGAACCATAAGCAGCATTCTCAATATTTACACCTGTAAATATTTTACCTTCTTTTGTTAATAATGCTGCAGATAATGGAAAATTAGAATAAGGCACATAAGCGTTTTTTCTAACTTTTTTAGCAGCCTCAAATAATTTTTGTTTTGTATTTTCATCAATCATAATTAATCACTTTCCTTATATGTTATATTAGTATTGGTTGGAACTATTTGTATCCATGTTTTGCCGGGGTTAACAGTGATTAATTGGTTGTTTTCATCATAAAACTTTGTTAATCCTGAACCATCTTTTTGCCAGTGACCTTCACTGACCACACCATTTCTAAAATATAATGCCTTGTTTTCTCCTTCCAACTTCATACTTAATCTACCAACATCATCCTTAACATTAGTTTTTACAAATTGTACAATTATATTTTTTACAGTAATTTGCTGGTCATCTTCACATAAATGAGGATTGTCTTTAGAATTTAAATATCTTTTATATGAATTTTCTTGTGGATTATATTGGTATAAAACTTCGTAATTTCCCCAATAATCAATATTTATTTCTTCTGCTTTTGCTTTTGCATTAGAAATAATCATAATTTCTTCAAAATTAAATCTATTCTTATACTCTATCCCTAACATATCATTCAGATAATCATTTATTCTATACTCTCCCGTAAATAGGTTATGAGGAGTTGGCCTTTGTTGGCTTCTCCAGTAATATTTACCATTATATATTTGATCTAAATTGGTATAATCAGTTTGTTGCAGCATTTCAAAGCCAGCTGGACTGGCACCTGCATGTAAAAGCAATGCATCATATTCCTGGGCAATTTCTATCATATATGGTCTAACACTTCTAATTGGACCAATCTTTTCTGGAATATCTGACCAAAATAGTGCTAAAAACCTTGTTATACCACCTTCTACTAAAAATTCATAAACGATCGGTGCTTGGCAGATACCTGATTGAGGCCTAGCCTTTGGGGTGTTTTCAATACTAACCATCACTGCTCTATGCAGGACTTTTTCATCTATTGGTAGATAATTAAATTTTGATAGTATTACCTCATCTTCTCCAGTTTCTTCTATACTTTCTTCTGTAGTTTGTTCTTCACTAGGTTCATCTTCTTTAGCAACTTTTGTCATTTCTTCATCTTTTTGTTCTATTTTTTCTTGTTTTTCTTTTTGTATACTTTTAGTTTGTCGGTCATCTTCTTGTTCCTTTGTTTCACTGATATCTTGAGTTGTTTCTTGTTGAGAGGTTTCGGGTGATTCTTCCCCTAATCTGCCTCTCAAAAATACAGCAGATACTGCCACAATTACTAATAATATTACTAGTCCATACAATAAGCCTTTTTTCATCTTTACACCCCTACAATTTAAATTATCTATTCTCTTTTTAAAACTAAATCAACTTAAATATTTATATCTTTTTAATTGGTTCTATAGTGTAAATACGTAGTTTTTGAATCCTATGTTCATCAATTTTTTCAACTTCAATGGTTATACCATCTAATTCAATTGTTTCTTTTTCTTCGGGTAAATAGCCTAGTTTATGTAAAACAAAACCACTAATCGTTTCATAACTTTCTTCATCAAGCAAAGGGCTTGGTAAAATATCATTTAAATCATCTAAATCCACCCTGGCATCAACAAGTATCTCTTTATTGTTAATTAAATTTATTTGTTTGTCTTCTAAATCAAACTCATCCTGAATATCTCCGACTATTTCTTCTAATAAGTCCTCGATAGTAATTAAACCAGAAGTACCACCATATTCATCTAAGATAACAGCCATGTGTTCTCTTCTGTTTTGCATTTCTTTTAATAATTTATTGATCTGTTTACTTTCTGGTATAAAGTAGATTGGTTTAATTAAATCTTCTAAAGTAAGGTTTTCTTTGCCTTTCTGCAATAGTTGCAAAAGATCCTTAACATAGATTAAACCAATAATATCATCTATACTTTCCTCATAAACCGGAATACGGGAGTGACCTTTTTCTACAGCTAAATCAACTAATTCATTAATACTTGCATCCTTACTTATACAAACCATATCTATTCTAGGGACCATAATTTCTTTCACGATAATATCATCAAATTCAAAAACACTTTGGATCATTTCTTTTTCGCTTTCTTTAATAGCCCCTTCTTCTTCACTAACATTAACAAACCTTCTGACTTCTTCTTCACTAATGAAGGCAGAAGAGATCATTTTATTTTCTCCAATCATTTTTTTAATTAAAATTGTAAAAAATAGTATAATCGGGTATAGTATTTTTTCTAACCAAAATAAAATTGCAGAGGCTTTTTTTGCATATGCAATAGGATTATTATTTCCTAATGATTTTGGAGTAATTTCACCAAAAATTAATATTACTAAAGTAACAAAACCAGTTGCAATTCCTACACCTTTACTGCCAAAAATATTAATAGCAATAGAAGTAGCTATAGCAGATGCGGCAATATTTACTAAATTATTCCCTATTAAAATTGTAGTTAATAGTTTGGTTTGATCTTCTAAAAGATCGTCAACTCTTCCAGCTTGTTTGTCACCTTCATTGGCTAATTCTCTAATTCTTACCCGATTTGCAGACATAAAAGCTGTCTCTGAACCTGAGAAAAATCCAGACAGGATAAGTAAAAAGACAAAGCCAATTAAATTAATATACATTCTTTAATGCCCTCCAGTTCAATAGCCAAATCCATATCTTTTATCTAAATTAAAATTACCTTTTTATTTCTAATTCTTTTAGTATTCTTTCTTCTTTTTTTCTCATTTCCTCTTTTTCACCATCAGTCTTATGATCATATCCTAATAAATGCAGGATACCATGGGTGACTAAATAACAAATCTCTCTTTTAAAAGAATGTCCATAATCTTTAGACTGACTCAAAGCTCTTTCAGCTGAGATGATAATATCACCTAAAATTTCTTCATCCATAGGAAATGATAAAACATCTGTTACTTCATTTATATTTCTGAATTTATTGTTTAATTCCTTTATCTTTTCATTATTAACAAAAGCTATACTTATTTCTCCTCCGTCATAACCTTCCATTTCAGTTGCCTTTGTTATAATATTTTCAAAGTCTTCATAGAGATTTTCATCAATCTCTACTTTCTCCTGCAAATCATTGATTTCCGTTTTTATCATTTTTATCATCCTTTTTAATCTCTTTTATTAAATTATCAGGATACTCTATACGTTTATGATAAATCCCAGTTAGAATTTGTACAAAACTATCTGCAATAACATCTAATTCATGTAATGTTAATGATGATTCATCTAACTGGCCATCGTTTAACTTTTCTCTTATTAGTTCTTTAACAAAAAGTTCAATCCTATTGTGGTTACTTTTATTAAAGTTCTTTGACCTAACAGCAGCTTCAACTGTATCAGCTAACATAATAAGAGCTGCTTCTTTGGTTTGTGGTTTAGGTCCATCATATCTAAAATCACTTTCATTAATATTGCCGTGTTTACTCTTCTCAACAGCTTGTTTATAGAAAAAAGATATTAATCCTGTACCTTGATGCTGTTGAATAATATCTTTGATAGCTTTGGGAAGATTATATTTTTCTGCAAGTTCTAAACCGTCTTTTACATGGGACTTAATAATTAAAGCACTTAAATTCGGTGAGGTCTTACTATGTGGATTTTCTCCTCCAAATTGATTATCTGAAAAGAAATAAGGCCTCTTTAATTTACCAATATCATGAAAATAGGCACCGACTCTTGTTAATAGCGAATCTGCTCCTATTTTATCTGCTGCATTTTCAGCAAGATTACCTACAATTATGCTGTGATGATAAGTACCAGGTGCTTCCACTAATAACCTTTTTAATAAAGGATGACTGGGATTTGATAACTCCAGTAACTTCACAGAAGAAGTCAAATCAAATATATTTTCCAGATATGGTAAAAGCCCATTTGCTAAAATAGCCACAAAGATACCATTTAAGATACCCATTGATACCGACCATAATAATTCAAACCAATTATTAGTTAAATTCATCATAGTCAAACCTGCAATAAAAATAACTAATGATATACTAACATTAAAACCAGCTCTAATAAGGTCACTTCTTTGGTCAACATTACTAACACTTATTATACCTACTAAACCACCCACAAAAGCTGCTGCCGCAGCTATATATAAATTACTAAATACTAAGGCAGATAATAAACTAATAAAGATAGTAACAACTAGAGCAATTTCTGTATTAATTAAAACAGTAATTAAAATTGAAGCAATTGCTGCGGGTACTAGATATACCACATATGTGGGTTGAAAAATACTAATAATTTTTGCTAATAAAATAACTAAGATTATCAGGGTTTCAATTAATATTAATTTGTTAATGTTTTCCCAAACTTCTATTTCATAGTGTTTAATATAATAACCTAAAAGAAATATTAAGACACTTAAAGTTATTAATACACCTAATAAATTAACATAATTTATACTGGGTTTTCTAAGTCCTAAAGCTTCTAATACCTGAATATCATCCTGTGAGACAATATCACCTTTACGGATGATACTTTCACCTTGGAGAACAGTTCTTTTTACCGGTTCTACCTGTCTTAAAGCTTCCTGTTGCCTTTGTTCAGTAGCATCTAAATCTAATATCATATTTGGTTCTACATGATTAGTAAGGATATTGACTAAAACTAATCTATATTGTTTATCAAAACTGGTTTCTAAAGCCTGCTGATTAATTTTATTTCTTACCTCAATAATATTTTCAGGAAAAATCCTTTCTTGTAGAACTTCTTGCATAATATCTTTAGCTGAACTGTGTAAACTTTCTAATTTATTCACATCAGTTTTTAAAAGCAAATTAAGATCACTAGTATTAATTTTTAAATCATTATTATTTTTTACTTCAGTTAAAAACTGATTATTAATTTGTCCAGTTTGATCATTGTTTAACTCTGTTTTAGTGTTAATAACTGTATTAAATAAGTTATCTATCTCATTTAATATTCTTCGATTTACAGATTTATCTTCTTCATAAACTTTTGAAGCAGATTCAACAGCTAGTTCTCTTAATTGTTCAGTTTTTTCCTGATCAATAAAAGTTACAGTTCTTGGTGCAACAATATCACTTTTGGCAACCTGGCCTACTTCCAAATCAATCTGATTAGGAAAGAAGTTAAAAGTTAATATTAAGGCAATTACTATAAAAAAGATAACTAAACTTATCCTTCTTTTATAGCTATCATTTAATTTTATATCAAAATCGGTCCACTTATCGAACCGATCTTTAATTCTTTCCAAAAATTGCATAGTTAATTCCCACTTTCATACCTCTCATATGCTTTGATGATATCTTTTACTAGTTCGTGTCTAACAACATCTTGATTTGTCAAATAAACAAATTCTATACCTTTAATTCCACTCAAAATTTTTCTAACTTGAATAAGACCGGAATTAGAACTGTGTGGTAAATCTATTTGGGTAATATCACCAGTTATAACAGCATGAGAATTAAAACCTATTCTTGTTAAAAACATTTTCATTTGTTCAGGACTTGTGTTTTGTGCTTCATCTAAAATCACAAATGAATCATCAAGAGTTCTACCTCTCATATATGCCAGAGGGGCTACCTCTATTATATCTTTTTCTAAATATTCACTTACTTTTTCTGGACCTAAAATGTCATACAAAGCATCATATAAGGGCCTTAAATAAGGATCCACTTTATCCTGCATATCACCAGGTAAAAAACCTAATTTCTCACCAGCTTCAATTGCTGGCCTGGTTAAAACTATTCGATTAGCATTATTATTTAAAAGGCTTTTCACAGCCATTACCATTGCCAAATACGTTTTACCTGTACCGGCTGGTCCAATGGAAAAAACAATATCTGAATTTTTAATTGCTTCTACATAATATTTTTGCCCTAAAGTTTTGACTTTAATTTTTCTACCTTTAAAATTGACCTGTAAAACTTCATCATATAATTCTCCTAAGTCCATATTCCTGTTTTTACTCAAAAGTTCTACAGCATACTTAACCTGTCTTTTATCTATATTTTTACCTGTTTTTGCTAACTTAACCATCTCTTCTATAACACGACTTGATAAATCTACATCTTCCTTATTACCTTCTATTTTAACATTACTACCTCTTGCAATAATTTTTACATCCAATTTTTCCTCAATCACCTTAATGTTTTTATCTTTATTGCCAAAAACATTCCTAGAAATCTGATAATCATTAATATCTATTTGTTCTTCAACCGGTACCACCGGATCCCTCCTCAATTTAATTTAAATTTTTTAACCTACTTTTATTTTATTCAAGAGGAAATAAGATATTCCTCCATATTTTGGTTATACTTTTCCATAGAAAAACATACTATGAATATTATAACACATTATAGTAATGATACAAGTTTTCCAAATATAAAAGCCAGTCTATAGCTTAAATTTAAGCTACATACTGGCATCTACAAATTTATAAGTTTTAGCATATAATTATTTAAATTTAATTAATTTTTAACAAATTATTAAGTAAATATGTTTTAAAAATTAATCTACATAATCTACAAATGATCTAATTATAGTAGTCTTACTTATACGACCAATTACTTCATCATTTTCATTAATTACAGGTAGAAAATCTATTTTATGGTATCTTATTTTACGAGCTGCATCAATAAAGGTGGCTTCTGGGTTAACAGTTATTATCTTAGGTCTTCTGGTCATAGCCAAACTAACCGGTGTATTTTTTAAGTTACTTTGACCTATGCTCATTTTAAGAAGGTCTTTTCGAGAAATTACTCCACTCAGTTTTTTATTTTCATTTAATACGACAATAGAACCAACATCTTCTAAAAACATTTTAACTATTGTATCATAGATACTTGTTTTTTCTTCTACATGAATTGGGTCAGACATTATTTCTTTAATATCTTTTTTATACAGTCTTTCTATCTCTCTTAATTGATAATCTTCCTGTAATAAATAATATCCAACATTAGGTTTTGCATCTAATATTTTAAGCATTGATAAAATAGATAAATCAGAACGAATTGTCGCTCTTGATAAACCGAGTTGATCAGCAATATTTTTGGAAGAAATAGGTCCCTGATTTTTTACTATTTCAATGATTTCCTTTTGTCTTTTTGATAATTCCATATAGTCCCTCCTGATTTATAGTTATATTTGTAAATAATATAACATAATTGGAGAATTATATCAACATTTTACTTTAATAATACTATAATAATAATTTATTTAAGTAAATATAATATTATTGTTTTGTAATATATAATTATTTATGTATAAAAGCCCCTAAAATGGGGGCTTTTATAATTAAATATTGTTTTTTTTTACTACTATTTGGAGGACCTTTTTTTAGAAATAGGTTCATCTAATACTTCTTTCATAATTATACCTCTAATTACATCTTCTTTTTTGTTAAATAATTTAACCTTTTTGCCTTTTTGTAGTTTTCTAACTTTTGGCTTTTTAGGGCTTGATTCTTTTTCCTTTTTGCTTTCTTTTTCTAAATATTTTTCAGTTTTTTCATCTTTAATAACAGCCTCATCATCTGTATCAAAACTAAATGTATTATATTCTACATTCTGTACATTACCCTCTTTTTTGTTTTGATTGGTTACTTCTTTAATATTATCAATATTTTTTTTATTATTATTTGAAGCTTGTTGGCTTTTCTTATTGATATACCTCATTATTCTGCCTATTATAGCAAATATTAAAAATAAGAGGGGCCAATAACTAAAAATGTTATCCATTTTACTCCACCTCTATTTTATTTATCCTCTTTATCATCCTCATAATCTTCTTCCTGTTCACCAGTAAACTCTGAAATACCATCTCTCATATCAGTATCTGCTTCTATATTTTTATAATTCATATAATCCATTACTCCTAGATTACCATTTCTAAAGGCTTCCGCTATCGCTTTTGGAACCTCTGCTTCTGCTTCAACAACTTTGGCTTGTTTTTCTTGTACTTCTGCTCTCATTTCTTGTTCTTTGGCAACCGCCATTGCTCTTCTCTCTTCAGCCTTAGCTTGAGCAATTTCTTTATCTGCTTCAGCTTGATCTGTCTGTAGCTGAGCACCAATATTTTTACCTACATCTACATCAGCAATATCAATAGAAAGAATTTCAAAAGCAGTACCAGAATCTAATCCTTTATTCAAAACAGTTTTAGAAATTGAATCAGGATTCTCTAAAACTTTTTTGTGAGTATTAGCAGAACCTACTGTGGTCACAATACCTTCTCCGACTCTAGCTAAAATAGTTTCTTCACCGGCTCCCCCAACTAATCTATCTATATTTGCTCTTACAGTAACCCTAGCTGTTGCTTTAACTTGGATTCCATCCATAGCTACAGCAGTAACTAAAGGTGTTTTAATAACCTTCGGGTTTACACTCATTTTAACTGCCTCTAAAACATCTCTACCAGCTAAATCAATAGCTGCGGCTCTTTCAAATTTCAAGGGAATTTCAGCTCTTTCAGCTGCAATTAAGGCATCAACAACTTTATCAACATTTCCACCGGCCAAATAATGGGCTTCTAATTGATCACTAGTAAATGCCAAGCCAGCTTTATGGGATTTAATCAAAGGTCCTACAATTGAAGATGGAACAACTCTTCTTAATCTCATACCTATTAAATTAAAAAAACTGATCTTTACTCCCGCTGCTATAGCAGATATCCATAATCCTAAAGGAATAAAATATAAAAATAAAAAGATAAATGCTAATACAGCAAATATAGTTAAAATAGAAACAATTGTCATTTAATTTTCCCCCTCTTTATATGGTTTTACTAAAACCTTACTTCCCTTAACATCAATCACGATAACTTTTTGATCTTTATCTATAAAACCACCTTCACTGACAACATCAATTCTTTGACCATCAATATCAACTTTTCCTGCTGGTCTTAAAGGTGTGATAGTAATACCAGTTTTATTAATGATTTTTTCATCACCAATAGAAGCCACGTATCCTATATCACGAGTTTGACTTACTCCTAAAGAAATTCTAGACCATACTTTAGAACTTTCAAAGTATTTAGCCATAAAGTAAGTTAAAACAACTGTTGCAATCAAAGTTGAGGCAATAATATTAATAGCGATCTGAGGTGATGGAAATAAGAAGTAAAGACTGACAAAAATTGATATTATGCCACCTATACCGGTTATTCCAAAGCCGGGTACTACAAATACCTCTAATAAAATCAACAGTAAACCTATTAAAAATAATACAATTATACCCCAGCTAGCTACTCCATTGATTACATATCCACTAAAAAATAGTCCAAGTGATATTAAGCCAACTGTACCTCCGACCCCAAAACCTGGTACTAATATCTCAAAAATAAGGGCACTAAAGCCTATTATCAACAAAAACGCACTTATATAAGGGTTAGTTACTAAAGCAGCAAACTGCTCTACTGCTTCTGGCTTTAAATAAGTTATTTGTGTCTGATCAACACCTATATATTCAAAGAACTCTTCATTGGTACTAACAACCTCATCAGTAATATTGTTAGCTTTTGCTTCTAAAGCTGTTAAGGTCAATAACTTACCTTTTTCTATAACTCCTTCTATTTCAATATCTACATCAACCATGGCAGCTGCTACATCAGGATTTTTACCTCTTGCTTCAGCTGTTGCTTTAAATTCTTTTCTTAAAGCAGAAATAAATTTTTCTTCATTAGGTCTTGTTTCAGCTGCCCCTAAACTAGTTCCTTCTTTCATTATCATTTTATCTCCTGACAAAGCTATTAGAGCTCCGGCAGACCAGGCTCGATTCGAAACATAAGTGATTGTATCAACTTTTGATTCTAAAATTAAATCTTTGATCCTTATTGCAGGGTCAACAAATCCTCCATAGGTATCAATATTAATAATTATAAGATCTGCATTATTTTCAACAGCTTCATTCAAACTTCTTTCAAAAAAAGAAAACATTGCCTGATCAATATTCCCCTTGATAGGTATTTGATAGACAATGTCTTGTGCATTTAAGTTAAAAGAAAATAGTAAAATAATTATGATAACTAGTAATATTTTATTTTTAAACATACTCCCACCTCTTTATCTCAGTTTTATCCTGGTGGCCATTGTAATTCTCTTCCACCTAAAAGATGGTAATGAATATGGAAAATAGACTGGCCCGCTTTTTCTTGGTTATTATTAACCAATCTAAAGCCTTCTTCAGCAATCTCATATTTTTTAGCCATCTTTACAGCGACCTTGTGAATATGACTTATAATATCAAATTCATCAGCTTTAAGTTCTAATAAGTTTTCATGATGACTTTTAGGGACGATTAGTAAATGTACTGGTGCCTGTGGTTTTATATCTTCAAAAACTACCACCTTATCATCTTCATATACTATATCAGTATCTACTTCTTTATTAACAATTTTACAAAATAAGCAATCAGCCATTACCTTTCCCCCTTTCTTATTATAAGTATTCTTTACTATCCATTAAAATCCTCTTTTTACAAAATATTTCCTTTAATTGCTTCATAATCATGACATTCTGTTAGTTTCACATCTTTTAATTTTTCTATATCTTCTTGATTTGCATCAACTAATACTTTTATATAATTATCTGTATATCCGGTATTTAAGCCGGTTTTATAATCTGTATTATCTTCAATAATAATTTTTTTAATTTTTCCAATATATTTCTTATTAAAGTTAGCCATAAGCCTTTTATTTAAAAAACGTAAACGAGAAGAGTTTTTACTTTTTATATCCCCTCTTACTCTCGGTTTCATATCATAGGCGGGAGTATTTTTTCTTCTCGAAAAAGGAAATACATGGAGTCTAGAAAATCCTATATTTATTACAAAGTTATATGTTTCTCTAAATTCTTTTATACCTTCACCAGGAAAACCTACAATAACATCAGTGGTTATTGCTAGATCGGGAACTGCTTTTTTAAATTTATTAACTTTCTCTTTAAACTCTTCTTTGGTATACGGCCTGTTCATTCTATCAAGTATTTTATTAGAACCACTTTGTAGAGGTAAATGTAAATGTGGACATATCTTTTCATTATTTTTCATTAAGTTAAGCAATTTATCATTTACTTCTGTTACTTCAATAGAACTTAATCTTATTCTTTTTAACCCATCAATTTTAGCTAGCTTTTCTATTAAATGTACTAAAGCATATTTATCATCTTGTTCGATACCATAAGCCCCCAAATGGATACCAGTTAATACAACCTCTTTAACATTATCTTCTTTTATTAAATTTCTTACTTCTTTAATAATATTTTGGGGATCTCTACTCCTCATTTTACCTCTAGCATAAGGAATAATACAATAACTACAAAATTGATTACAGCCTTCTTGTATCTTTATATAAGCTCTAGTAGTTTCACTTAAATCTTTAATGCTCATCTCTTCAAATTCTGAAAAATCTTCATACTTTATATTATTCTTTAAATGTTTATCAGAAGAATTATTATCAATATTTTCCTCAATTAGTTTGACAATATCACTCTTACCAGAAGTTCCCATTATATAATCAATTTCTTCTATATCAATCACTTCATTTTCATCAACTTGGGGATAACAACCTACCATTACAACTATTGCATCTCTATTTCTTCTTTTTGCTCTCCTAGCATACTTTCTGGATTTACTGGCTGCTTGATTAGTTACTGTACAACTATTTATTATGTAAATATCAGCTTTTTGATCAAAATCTTTAATTTGGTAACCCTTGTTTATAAATTTATCTATCATGGCCTCTGTTTCATAATGATTTACCTTACAGCCCAGGGTATAAAATGCTACACTATCCATTATTATCCTCCTAAATCTCCAAATTCATATAATATTGAAGAAAGAGCCACTAATCCAGCTGTTTCAGTTCTTAAAATTCTAGTACCAAGATTAATAGTTTTGACATTATTATTTTTATTTGCTTTTTCAAACATTATAATTTCTTGTTTGGCAAATCCACCTTCTGGACCAATCAATACTAAAATATTTTTTATGTTTTCATATTTATATTGTTTTAATGCTTGTTTTATGCTATAAGAATCATCTTTTGCATATAATACTAATATAATATCATAATTAGAAAATAATTTATCTATTTCTTTTTTATTATTAACATTTACAATATTTTTAATATTAGGTATTTGTCCCCGTTGTGACTGTTTAGCAGCTTCTTTTGAAATTTTTTGCCATCTTTTTAATCGACGTTTTTCTTTGCTTTTAGATAGTTTTACAATTGTTCTTTCTGTATCTAACGGAATAATTTTATTGACACCAATTTCAGTACCTTTTTGGATAACTAATTCAATATTTCTATTTTTTGGAATTGCTTGCCCTAAATCGACATTTATTTCTGGTTCTGTCTGATTAACTTCCTTATTAATAATTCTTCCAATTACAGTCTTATCATTGAAATCCTTTAATTCAACAATATAATCATAACTATTACCAGGGCTTACAATGATCTCATCCCCTGGCTGTAATCTTAATGAATTAGAAATGTGGTTGAAATCCTCACCAGAAATTTCAACCACATCATTCTCTATATATTCATCTTTCACAAAAAATCTATGCATAGCTTTCTTTTACCATCCTTTTGAAAGTGTTATTTATAATGCACCAAAAGCATTTTTTACTTTATCAAAAAAACCTTTTTTTTCGGGATTGATTTCTTCTCCACTTATTTCAGAAAACTTCATGAGCAGTTCTTTTTGTTCTTGATCTAATTTTTCAGGTATCACAACTTTTGCTTTTATATATTGATCTCCCTTACCACTTCTATTTAGATGAGGTACTCCCTTATTTTTTAATCTAAAGGTTGTACCTGGTTGAGTTCCTTCTGGAATTTTAAATTTAACTTTTCCATCTAAGGTAGGAACTTTTATTTCATCACCGAGAATAGCTTGTACAAAGTTTATTGGTACTTCACAATAGATGTCATCACCCTTGCGATCAAAGATTTCATGTGGTTCAACATTAATTATTATATATAGATCTCCGCTGGGAGCTCTCTTGTCACCAGCTTCTCCTTCTCCGGACATTCTAAGTTTACTTCCATCATTCACACCGGCAGGTATGTTGATTGTAAGTTGTCTTCTGCGAGTTACTTTACCTGTACCTTGACAATTAGAACAAGGATTCTCTACAATCTTACCATTACCACCACATCTATCACAGGTCTTAGTTTGTGCAAACTGTCCAAAAGGAGTCTGCTGGGTAACACGAATCTGACCTTGCCCATTACATTTAGGACAGGTTTTTACATCAGATTCGTTTTCTGCACCTGTTCCATTACATTTAGGGCAGGTCTCAGTTCTAGGAATTGTAATCTTCTTTTCCGCTCCAAAAGCAGCTTCTTCAAATGAAATATTCAATTTGTACTGGAGGTCACGACCACGTTGTGGCCCACGACGGCGGCTGGATCTTCCGCCCATACCTCCACCAAAGAACATATCAAATATATCTTCAAAGCCACCAAAACCTCCACGAGCAAAGTCATCAAAGTTAAAGTCATCTTCATTGATACCAGAGTGACCATATTGATCATATCTTTTTCTCTTATCAGGATCACTTAATATTTCATAAGCCTCTGATATCTCTTTAAACTTTTCACTCGACTTTTCATCACCATCATTCATATCGGGATGATATTTTTTAGCTAACTTCCTATATGCTTTTTTAATCTCTTTTTGGGATGCATCTTTATCAACACCCAGGATATCATAATAATCTTTTTTACCTGGCATTAAAAATCACCTCATAAAATAATACAATCAAAAAAAGGGGAATTAACCCCTTTTTCTGTATTATAACATAATTCTTACTGATTTTCATCATCTACTTCTTCATAGTCTACATCGACAGTATCATCTTCAGCTGAGGACTCGCCGTCTTGCTTTTGAGCACCTGCTTGTTGCTGTGCTCCTGCTTGTTGAGCTCCAGCTTGACCTTGTGCACCTTGCTCTTGTGAATATAATTGTGAGCTTAATTCAGTTAATTGTTCATTTAAAGCTTCCATCTTTTCTTCAATTAGATCAATATCATCTTCATCAATAGCATCTTGTAATTCATCACGGGCATCTTTTACTTTTTCTACTAAGGATTCATCTACTTTATCTTCTGCCTTATCTAATGTTTTCTTAGTGGTGTGAATTAAAGCATCAGCTTCATTTTTAGTTTCGATTTCTTTTCTTTTTCTTTCATCTTCTTCAGCATGCTCTTCTGCTTCCTGAACCATTTCTTCAATTTCTTCTTCAGAAAGGTTGGAAGTAGATTTAATTGTAATATTTTGTTCATTTCCAGTACCTTTGTCCTTAGCAGAAACATGTACTATACCATTTTCATCTATATCAAATTCAACCTCTATTTGAGGTACTCCTCTTGGTGCTGGTGGTATATCTGTTAATTGAAATCTACCTAATGTCTTATTATCTTTAGCCATTTCTCTTTCACCTTGTAAGACGTGAATGTCTACAGCAGTTTGATTGTCCTGAGCAGTAGAGAATATCTTGCTTTTAGAAGTTGGTATTGTTGTATTTCTTTCAATTAATTTAGTAAATACTCCTCCCAGAGTTTCAATACCTAAGGATAATGGTGTAACATCTAGTAAAACGATATCGTCAACTTCACCAGATAATACTCCAGCTTGAATTGCAGCTCCAACTGCTACAACTTCATCAGGATTAATACCTTTATGAGGATCTTTTCCTATTTTTTCTTTAACCGCTTCTTGTACAGCTGGGATTCTAGTAGAACCTCCAACAAGAATTACCTCATCAATATCAGATTGACCAAAATCAGCATCTTCTAATGCTTGATCAGTTGGATCCATAGTTTTTTGAATAAGGTCTTCCACTAACTCTTCAAATTTAGCTCTTGTAATATCTACATCTAAGTGTTTAGGGCCATCTTCTGTCTGAGTTATGAATGGTAAATTTACATTAGTTTGTTTTACACTTGATAGTTCGATTTTAGCCTTTTCAGCTGCATCTTTTAAACGCTGTAAAGCCATTCTATCATCTCTTAGATCAATACCTGTTTCACTTTTGAATTCATCTGCTAAATAGTCAATTAGTCTTTGGTCAAAGTCATCTCCACCTAATTTATTATTACCATTTGTAGAGATTACTTCAAATACACCATCTCCTAATTCTAAAATGGAGACATCAAAGGTACCTCCACCTAAGTCAAAAACTAATATTGTTTGTTCTGATTCATCATCTAAACCATATGCAAGTGAAGCAGCTGTCGGCTCATTGATAATTCTTTTAACTTTTAATCCTGCAATCTTACCAGCATCTTTGGTAGCCTGTCTCTGTGAATCAGAGAAATATGCAGGTACAGTTATTACAGCTTCTTCTATGTCTTCACCTAAGTAATCTTCTGCATCTTTTTTCATCTTCTGCAAAATCATTGCAGAAATTTGTTCTGGTGTATAGTTATCATCACCCATTTTCTTTTCAAGATCCTGACCCATTTCTCTTTTTATTGAAGCTATAGTATTATCAGGATTGGTTATTGCCTGTCTTTTAGCATATTCACCAACAAGTTTTTCACCTTTTTTAGAATGTGCAACTACAGAGGGTGTTGTTCTCTTACCTTCTTTATTAGGTATTACAGTAGGTTCGCCACCTTCCATAACAGCCATACAAGAATTAGTAGTTCCTAAATCAATTCCTAGTATCTTACTCATTAAAGATTCCTCCTTTTATATTGAATAATTTATTTAAAAGTATACTAGATAGCCACTTTAACCATGGCTGGTCTAACAACTTTGTCTTCCATCATATAACCCTTTTGAATCTCCTCAACAACATGTCCAGATTCTACTTCTTCCGATTCCACCTGCATAACTGCTTCGTGATATGCAGGATCAAATTCTTCACCTTCAGTATCAATAATTTCAAGTCCTTCTTTTTTTAGGACATCTATTAACTGTTTATGAATCATCTTAACTCCAGATAAAAATTCAGAGTCTTCATCAACTGACTTTAAAGCTCTTTCAAAATTGTCGATTACCGGCAGTAATGAATTTATGAACTCAATTTTGGTCTTAACTTCTATCTGCTGTTTTTCTTTTTTAGCTCGATTTCTATAGTTAACAAAATCAGCTTTTAATCTTTTTAATTTATTTAAGTATTCATCTTTTTCTTCAGTGACTTCTGTAAGTTGTTGTTTTATTTCATCTAATCTTTCTTCCATTACTTCTTCAGTTATATCTTCTTCTAAATCAACAGTCTCTTTTTTGTTTTCTTCATTATTTAGTTTTTCTTCTTGAACAGTTTCCTGCTCTTCATCGAAGTTTTTGTCTTCTTTAGCCACCATTTATTTACTCACCTCTGATATAATTTTGCTTAAGATATCGGATACTATATTTACAGTTGATATCACGCGGGGATATTCCATACGAGTTGGTCCTAATACACCTATTTTCCCAACTGCTTTATCTCCTATTGAATAGTTTGCAATAACTACACTACAGCGTTGCATTTCTTCCATTTCATTTTCATGACCAATACGGACTTCTAACTTTTTATTATTTTCAGCAGTAATTAATTTCTTAAGGGTATCTTCATGGTCTAGAATATTTAAAACTTTCTTCAAATAATCTATATCGTTAAATTCAGGTTGATCAAGTATATAAGAAGTACCCCCGATATATATTTTAACATCTTCTGGTTTGATTAAATCCTTGATTTCATCGTTAATAATGGTAAATAGTTTTTGTGATAAATTTATTTTTTGAACTAATTCATTTTCAATTTCTTTAAAATATTCTCTATCTAGTTCAGAAATGTCTTTATCTTCTATTTTATTAATTAAGAAGTTATTGATATATCTGATTTTTCTTCTCGATAGTTCTTCCTTTGTATTAATTAATTTATCACTTACAAAACCATTATCAGTTACCATTACAAGCAGTAATTTATTATTAGTCACTTTCATTAACTGTAATTCACTAATTTGTATATTTTTAAATTCTGGTTCTGTAATCATTGTTGCATACTTTGTAAATTCAGATAACATGTTAGTCATGCTAGAAACTATTTCATGCAAACCATGTCTATCCTTTGTTATTTCTGAAAGTGTTTTAATCAGTTTTTCAGAATTAATACCCTTATTTTTCATAAGGATATCCACATAATACCTATATCCCTTATCAGAAGGAATACGGCCTGCTGATGTGTGAGGCTGTTCAAGATAACCTAATTCCTCCAAGTCTGCCATCTCATTTCTTATTGTAGCTGAGCTAACTCCAAGATCATATTTTTTAGCAATTGTACGTGAACCAACTGGAGAAGCTGTTATAATGTGTTCTTGAATGATGGCATGAAGTATATTTTTTTTGCGTTCATCTAGATTTGCAACCATCATCTTCACCTCTTTTTTAGCACTCAATAAAGAAGAGTGCTAATAACTATTAATAAAATAACATATCACTTGGTCTTTGTCAAATACTTTTGCTCTTATTTTTATATTCAATAATGACTAAAGTAAAAACTCAGAAAAGCTTACATTTCCTAGGTTAATGCCTTTTTTAGTTAGATATATATTTTGTTCATTCTCTTTTATTAAGCCTTCTTTTTTTAATTTTTTTATAGTATCTTCATATACCTCATTTATAGTAATATCAAACCTATCTTGAAAATCCTTTTTACTAACTCCTGAAATTAATCTTAGACCCATAAACATCATTTCTGAAATTAATTCTTTTTGAGTTAAATTAATAATTTCTTTTATTGGAAATTCATTCTTTGCAAGCTTATTAATATATGAAGCTATGTCTTTAATATTATAATACCTATTTTTCCCATTAAAGCCATGAGCAGAAGGTCCAATACCTAAATATGGTTTGTAATTCCAGTATAATAAATTATGTTTTGAGTGATAGTCTTGTTTGGCAAAATTAGATATCTCATAATGCTGATAACCATTTTTCTTTAATTCATTTATCGCAAAGTTATACATTTTATAATCTAATTCTTCTGTTATTTCGGTAATTCTATCTTCTTTTAACATCTGATAAAATGGCGTACCTTTTTCAATTTGTAAATTATATAATGAAATATGTTTTGGATTAAATTCAATTGATTTATTTAAACTGTATTTGAAATCTTCTAATTTTTGATCTGGAATTGCAAAGATTAAATCAAGGCTAAAATTATCAAAATATTTCTTTACATTATTTATAACTGAGATTGATTTCTTAACATTATGGATTCTACCCAAAAATTTAAGTTCATTATCAAGAAAAGATTGAACCCCCAGGCTCAATCTATTAATGCCACTTATTTTATATTCTTTTATTTTATTTTCATTTAAACTTTCAGGGTTAGCTTCCATTGATATTTCAATATCTTCTAACACAGTATAATTACTATATATTATATTAAGAATTTTTTCTATTTCACTAGGTGTTAAAAGGCTGGGAGTGCCTCCCCCTAAGTAAATCGCTTTTACTTTTTTATTTTTTAATTTTTTAGAATATAATTCAATTTCTTTGATTAGAAAATCCATATATTTATTTACATACTTTTTTTTATATTTAATTGAATAAAAATCACAGTAATTACATTTACTCTCACAGAAAGGTATATGAATATAAATGCCAAATGGAGAGTGGTAATTTAAATATTTACTCATCTTCATCCCTTTCTAACACTGCCATAAATGCTTCCTGTGGTATATCAACCTTCCCAACTTTTTTCATTCTCTTTTTACCTTCTTTTTGTTTTTCTAGCAATTTTCGTTTCCTACTTACATCTCCACCATAACATTTTTGTAGTACGTCTTTTCTTTTAGCAGGTATATTAACCCTGGCAACTATATTATTGTCGATAGCGGCCTGTACAGGGACTTTAAACATTTGTTTAGGTATTAATTTCTTTAACCTTCTTACCAATTTTTGGCCCTCATAATGCGCGTCTTCTTCAAATACAATTGTGGAAAGCGCATCAACAGGTTCTTTGTTAACTAAAATATCTAATTTAACTAAGTTAGCTTCCTCATAACCAATCATATCATAATCTAAAGTTGCATAACCTCTTGATTTAGATTTTAATTGGTTAAAAAAATCAGTTATTATTTCACTTAACGGCATCTTATATTTTAGAGCAACTCTGCTTTCATCCACATACTGCATATCAATAAATTGTCCGCGATTTTCCTGGCATAATTCCATTATAGATCCAATGTATTCTTCCGGTACATGAATAGTTGCTTCTACAAATGGTTCTTTAATTACTTCAATTTCATTTTGTTCAGGAAAATCAGCTGGATTTTCTATTTCTAAATGTTCACCATCTTCTGTTTCAACTTTATATATTACACTTGGAGCTGTGGTTATTAAATCAATATCGTACTCTCTTTCTAGTCTTTCCTGTATAATTTCCATATGCAGTAAACCTAAAAATCCACATCTAAAACCAAAACCCAGCGCTTCTGAAGTTTCTGGTTCAAATAATAGGGAAGCATCGTTTAACTGTAGTTTTTCTAAAGCATCTTTTAAAAGATTGTAATCATTATTATCAGAAGGATATAAGCCGCTGTAAACCATTGGTTTGACTTTTTTATAGCCTGGCAGGGGTTCAGGTGCAGGGTTATCTGATAAAGTTACAGTATCACCTACTCTACAATTTCTTACATCTTTTATACCTGCTATTATATAACCTACTTCCCCAGCCTCTAAATTATCTACTGCAGTCATAGTTGGGTTAAAAACACCTAATTCATCGACTTCATATTTATTTTTATTAGCCATCATTTTAATATGATCTCCAACTTTAACTTTACCATCAACTACTCTTACATAGGCTATAACACCCTGATAAGAGTCATAGACAGAATCGAACACCAAAGCTCTTAGTGGCTTCTCTCTGTTCTCTTCAGGCGCTGGTATTCTATCAATAACAGCATTAAGTACTTCTTCAATATTAGTACCTTCTTTTGCACTTGTCAAAATTGCTTCATCCGGATCTATTCCAATCTCTAAAAGCTGTTCTTTTACCATTTGAGGATTAGCACTATCTAAATCTATTTTATTAATAATTGGAATAATCTCTAAGTCATTTTCTAAGGCTAAATAAATATTTGCCATAGTCTGTGCTTCTACACCCTGAGCAGCATCTATTACTAACAAAGCTCCTTCTGCAGCAGCTAAACTTTTAGAAACCTCATAAGAAAAATCCACATGTCCAGGGGTATCTATTAAATTCAATTCATATTGATTATAATTTATTCTTACTGCTTGCGCTTTTATAGTAATACCTCTTTCACGTTCCAAATCCATATTATCTAGTACCTGTTCTTTCATCTCGCGATCCGCTATTGTGTTTGTATATTCAAGTAAACGGTCAGCAAGGGTTGATTTGCCATGGTCTATATGTGCGATTATACAAAAATTTCTTATATGCTGACAGTCCATACTATTTCTCCTTTCTTTATTTGCATGCATGCGATTATTATAACATTGAAAATTTCATTAATCAAGAAAGTTAAAATTTCAGCTTTAAATCAAATAATCTATTCTAAAAACTTGCATTTTTATATATCTAATGTTAAAATTGATATGTTGCAAATTTAGGAACAAAACATAAATATATCGTTCACTTAACAAGGAGGTGAAAGTTGTGCCTATTATTGAATCTGCTAAGAAAAGAGTAAGACAAAACGAAAAGAAGAAAAAAGTTAATGATCGCTGGAAGAATAAGCTAAAAAATGTTATAAAAGAATTTGAAGCAGCGGTTGAAGAAGGTAATGTAGAAGAAGCAGAAGAAATGCTTCCTGATGTTTATAAAATTATTGATAAATCTGCTTCCCATAACATTATTCATAAAAATAATGCTGCTAGAAAAAAATCTAAAATGAAAAGAATGCTAAATCAATTAAAAAACGATAAATAATTATAACATTAAAAAAGGCTTATTCGTCTATGAATAAGCCGTTTATTTTTTATATAATAATTATGGAATTTAAAACAGCATCTTCTGTTTTATCCTGACCAGTTTTAACTTTAATATCTGCTTGTAAAAAAGAATCTAAGAGCTCTTCTAATTTATTAAATGAATAGTTATCTACATATTTATATATTTTTTTGACTGGATATGGATGTATCCCGATTTTACTTGCTATTTTTTTTGATCTCATCCCCTGATTTTTCAAATCTTTAATAATTAACATTAGTCTAATGCGTCTTGTGATCATTGCTAATATTATTTGTGGTACTTCCCCACTTGTAATCATATGTTGAAATAAATAAACACTTTTTTGTTTTTCTCGATTACTTATTGCATCAAGAAATTCAAATATTTCATTTTCCTTTAATCTTCTATCCTTAGAAATTACTTTCTTTATGTCTCTTAGTTCAATTTTGTCCTTACCATTTACATATGTACATATTTTATCGATTTCAGAATCTAATTGTTGTAAATTGTTGTTAAACATCTTCTCCAATATTTTAATACCCCGGTAATCTACTTTTTTACCACGCTGTTTAAATTGAAGTTTAATCCATTTATCTAAATTTTGATATTTGGGAGGAGCAAGATTTATTATCTCACCATACTCTTCTATGATATCTTTTCTTTTATTTTTACTAATATCTTGATTTATTATAATTAATAAAATAGTTGAATCAGGTATATCTTTGATAAATTTCTCGAACAATGCAAAATTACCTATATTTTTCTTAAATATATTACCTGATTTTACAATAATAAACCGTTTATTAGACATAATGGGTAAAGTATTTCCCTGGCTAACGATACTTTTAAAAATTTCTTCTTCCTCTCTGATATAACTTAAATTAAAATCGCTGATACTTTCATCAACAAATTTTTCTTTAAATCTTTTTTCGAATTTATCTAATAGATATTCTTCAGAACTGAAAACTAAATATATATTCTTCAGCTGGTTTAATTTTTTTTGAAAAACCCTTTCTGTCTTTTTATTCATCTTAAACACCCTCTAATACAATATTTTAGGAATTCATTTAATTTTAACACACATTAAACGCTATAATCAATTTATATAAGAATTAATACTGTACTTCAAGCCATTTGTTTTTATTATTACTGCACCTGATTTATCTGTCCTCCAGACTCTACTCTGAAACTTATTTAATCTATCTAATATTTTTTGATCCGGATGGCCAAAATTATTAAATCCTACACTAATTATTGATTCTTTAGGCTGCACTTTTTTAATAAATTTACTAAAGCTAGAAGTGTTACTTCCATGGTGAGCTATTTTTATAATATCTGCCTTCATATATTTTTTAGGTATTTGTTTGACCAAATTTATTTCCGCTTCTTTTTCTATATCTCCTGTAAATAACATTTCAAATGTTTTATACTTCAAACGAAAAACAACCGAATTATTATTGCGATTTTCATATACTATATTGTGCAATGGTCCCAGAAATTCTAAATTCAGATCGACCAATTTTAAAATATCTTTATTCCCGGCCATTAAAACTCTAATATTTTGATCTCTTGCTGACTTGATAATCTCTTTTGTTTTTTTGTATTCTTTATCTACATGTTTAGAAACTACTAAATTTTTAACAAATCCTTTGGATATTAAGAAATCAGCATCTGAACAATGATCCCCATCAAAGTGGGAAATTATTAAATAATCAATGCTTTTAATCCTCTTTTGTAATAAAAAAGGAATGATAGTACTTTTAACCTTAGTCGTTGAACCACTCATCCCCCCTGTATCCACTAATATTCTCTTATTATCAGGAGTTTCAATAAATATTGAATCGCCTTGTCCCACATCTAAACAATAAATATCTAAAAGATTATTAGAGGGTTTAGGTAAAAATAAAATTGACAATGTAAATATTAAACTTACTATTATTATAATAGAAAATATTTTGTACTTAAATCTATATCTAATATCTCCTTTTATTTTTAGTAGATAAGATAATGAAAATAATATAATATACATTAAAAGTACTGTGATTATAGAAGGAGTAGCAACTTTTATTTCAGCCGAAGGTAAATCCGACATTATGTTTATACCTCTTTTTAAAATTATTGATAAAAAATAGATTAAACGACCTGTAATATTGCTTATAATTGGAAACAATAGATAAACAGTAAAGTGACTTAATATTAAAAATACTATTAATGTAACCATAGGTACTGCCCAGAGATTTGTTATTATACCAGCAGGGGTGATTGTATTAAAATAATAAGCAGTTAATGGAATTGAACCTAACTGTGCTGCTATACTAACCGCTAAGGCAGGATGCAAATTTTTCTCTAATAGTTTAGACCAGCTGATAATCATTAGTAATACTAAGAAACTTAACTGTAGTCCTATAGAAAATAACTGATAAGGATTTATTAATAATACTAAAAATAAGACAAGTGATATTAAACCAGAAAACTCTATTTTAATATTTAATTGTTTACAATATCTATAAATTAAAACTAAAAATGAAGCTCTTAAAACTGAAGATCTTAAACCGGTCATTATAATATAAGTAATTAAAAATATAGATAAAATAATATTTTCTATTGACAAACTAACTGAAAATGGTTTTAAAATCATCAATAAAAACATAGTAATAAAACCTATATGTAAACCGGATATTGCTAATAAATGGTTAGCACCTGCTTTTCTAAAATTATTTTCCCAGTTTTGGTTTAAACCACTCTTTTCACCTAAAATTAAAGCTTTTATAAATTCATTTACAGGTGGAGGAATTTTATTATTAATTGAACTTAATAATATCTTTTTTATTTTAATAATTATCGTTTTAAAACTATTATAACTTTGAATTTTATATAACTCAAAGACATTACCAACACTATATATATGTTGTTTTTTGAGGTATTTAAAATAAGAAAAACCGCCAGGATTTCTTTTTTTCTGTGGTCTATTTAATTTAATTCTAGCAATAACTAAATCGCTCTGCGTTATATCAGAAGGTATTTGATCTTTATAAAGTTGAATTTTACCATACTTAACTTTTTTATTATTAATTAAAATAGGCTTTAGTACTATAGAATTACCTTCTAAAGAATCTAATTTATGATCAATCTTTCCAATAACTTCAACCACTTGTCCATTAAATTTTGTAATGGAATATTTACTATCATAATTAATCTCATAATATAGTAAATAGATAAAGCCAAAGATAAAGATAATTATTAATAAGATAATATAAAGTTTCTTTGTATTATCAAAAAGAAAGAAGATTAAAATGATAGCAAGCGAGATTATTAAAATTAATCTAAAGTTTAAAAAATAATAACCAGTAATTAAACCTAAGATAAAAAATATTACAGCTTTTACTAAAAATATATTATCTAATTTCAATTCATATCAATTCCTTTATTAATTAGAGTATTTTAAAAATTTTTTTGATGTGGTATTATAATTTGGTCTTTATTATATATCTTTTGTTCTAAATTTAACTTTGATAAAGCCGCATCATCTCTTAATATAATTATTTTATTTATTATTGTCTTTAACTTAATACCTGGTTCAATAATATAGAAACCAGGATTCTTTACAGCACCACTTATATGTATTTTCACCCTGTTTTCTTTTGAAGTACTGTTTTTATCACCAGTAAAATTATCATATTTAAACTCTTTTAAATTAACCGTTTTGTAATTTTGAGCAATTTTTCTTTCCTGATAGATATTAAAGACTGTCATTGATAAAAAGACTACTGCAATAATTAATACAGAATATACTATTTTGTGTTTAATTTTTATCACCTCTATTCTATATATTACTATATTTGTTATTATTTTCCTTTATTGTTAATAAAAAATCCCCCTATTTGGGGGTTTTTTTAAAGATGGGCTTTGATTTTTTTAATAATCAAATCGTTTGCTATATCATTTAATCCCCCATGGGGAATAATGATATCTGCTAAATATTTGGTCGGTTCAACATATCTTTCATGCATCGGTTTAACAGTTGCCATATACTGATTTCTAACTGAATCAAAGGTTCTATCCCTTTTTTTGATATCTCTATTAATTCTTCTCAACAATCTTATATCGGCATCAGTATCAATATATATCTTTAAATCAAATAAATCTCTCAATTCGGGATAGTGAAAGATTAAAATTCCTTCCACAATAATAATCGGAGAAGGTTTTACTTTTTTGGTTTCATTTAATCTTTTGTTTGTTTTATAAGAATAAACCGGCCTATCAATTGGGTTTCCCTTTATTAACTTTTTAAGGTGTTTAATTAATAAATCTGTTTCAAATGAATCCGGGTGATCAAAATTTATTTTTTCTTCGGCTACAGAAAAGTGACTTTTGTCATAATAATAGAAGTCATGCCTTAACATTGTTACCTCATCTTGAAATGCATCTTTTAAAATTTTTGCTAAAGTAGTTTTACCTGAAGCTGTTCCACCTGCTATACCAATTAATAGTTGTGACAACTAATTTCATCCTTTCAATATTAATAATCTTAATTTATAGTATAATAACTAATTAAGATTAGGTCAAGTTGCTAAGTAAATTAAATTATAATTTTTTATTATTTCTTATAAAAAAAGCCACAGATTTACTGTGACTTATCTATAACCATTTTTATATACTTTTTTTATGCCAAAACTCTGCTCTTTTCTTTTTCCTTGCTTATTTTTGTTTTTATCTTTTTCAATTTTATTTATATCATTAAACTCCTTATATATTTCATGAATGGCAACAACAGCAGTTTTAGTGGAAATATTTTGATTAATCACCTTGTTGATGATCTCATTTATGACATACCGAGCTTCTTCAGGCAAACCCACAATATCATGGATTAGTTCTTCAATATGCTCTTTAATTTCAGCATGGTATGTAAAATCATTAGGAGATTTTTGTTCTTTTGCTTGTATCATTTTTCTTAACTCAATTAATTTGAGTAAAGTTTCAGTTCTTGATAACAATCTTAGATCGCCTCCACTTTAATAACTGTTTTGCCTATAATCTTCATCCGGAGAACTTTTAAACATAAATTGATAACCCTTAGTCATCTCACTAATTCTTGAAGCAAGATAAGTAGCTGCTTTTAAATGACCCGAATTATAATAGGGATTACTTTTATCATTTTTAGTTAACTTAAAGAAATCATTATTAGAAGTAAATATGACAGGTTTGTTGTAATCATATCTATGATTTAACCAAGCTGTTAAATTTCCAAATACAAAATCAGTATTACGCTCTCTTAAAAAATCATCAATAACCAGTAATTTCGAGTTCATAACTGCATTTTCGATAATATCAATTTCTCTTTTTAAATCCTGATTTGTTGAATTATATTGACGTTTTTTCCACAAATAATTAACTTCACTCATAAAAAATACAGGACGCCAATTGTTTTCACTTAAAGAGACACCTCTTCTGGAATAATATTCAGGTCTTTTTTGATAAATTTCTGTAGCAAAAACTTTAGCAGCCGTTTTAAGCGCAGAAATAGCAACATGAGTTTTCCCACAGCCGTTAAATTTACTATAAAGATAGACAGATTGAGGGCCTTTAATAGCTGTTAAAATATTCTCGGCATATGTTTTTATAGCCTTTATTTTACTAACATTCTCTTGGGGACATGCTTTGAAATTAAAAGTTGAAAAGCTTGCATTTTCAAACTTTGGGGGGATGTGACTGTTATCAATTATCACATCATAGATCTTTTTTATTGCTTCTTTCTCAGAGATATGTTTATCTATATCCCTTTTTGTAGTAGTCTTCGAGGGATTCTTCTTCATCTCTTTTTTCTTTTTTTCGATTAATTTCTTGAAGTCTTTTTTCATACTCTTCCATCCTTTGTTTTTCTTCTTTAAAGTCGTGAATTGTATATATTGATCTGTTTAGATAGTCTCTTAAAATAGATATTATATAATTAGCAGGATTACCTTCTGCCTTTTTCGCACTTATTTTTATCACTTCAATTATTACATCTTCACTAATTCCATCTTCCATAAAAGACAGTAGTTTCTGTAAAAGAGTAGGAGTTAAATTCAAAGTTCCAAAGTATTCGTCCCATTTACTCGCAATTTTGGAACCAGCTTTCTCATAATTAACTTGATTTTTATCTTTGGGTAAAATACCTTCTGGTATATTCAAATAAAGTTTATCATCTTCTTTTGATAGCCAATTTTTATTCAATAAAGAATCAATTAAATTATCCTCTTTCTCAAGTTCTTTTCGCCTAATTAGCCATTTACACTTGGTAATTAAACTAGACTGATCTATTTTAGAAAATAATTTAACTAATAATTTAAATTCTTTTAAATTCAAATTATCATCTGCAAAAAGAATTTTTGGAACCTTAAAATATTCTAAATGCTGCATTTTAATCACTCCTGACTTTTGGGCAGCATCAATAATCATAACATAATATATTTTTTAATTCAATATTTTAAAACTCATTTTCTATTTAATTTTAAGCGTATCTTTTTTATTCAACAAGAGATGGTTTTTCCCTTTTTTAATATTAAAAAACAGGAGGTGAACTCCTGTTTGATTTAGGCTTATATTGCTTATAAATCAGTAATTTGACTACTAAAAATTTTTTTACTTTTTTTTATTTTATCTGCAAATTGATATTATTAAAAAACATATTTTACCAAAATATTAATCCATGAATCTATTTATTACATTAAGAAGTTCATCTATTAGCTCTTCATCTTCATTTTGCAATGAACTCTGTACACATCCATTTATATGCTCCTGTAAAACTTTTAAACCTACCTTTTTTAAGGCACCTCTTACTGCTACAATTTGTGTTAAAATATCTACACAGTATTTTTCATTTTCTACCATTTTCTTTACTCCACGAACTTGACCTTCTATACGATTTAGACGGACTAATAAATCTTCCTTTACTTCTTCTGATATTGAATTCATAAAATCACTTCCTATTATCTTTTTCTTAAAAAAATACTCAAAGAAAATTAATAATTTGTAAATCATATAATTTTGAGAAAATAACTCAGGCAGATAAGGCAATTTCACTCCTTGCGGCTCTGAAATTTCAAATTAACGCTTTTAATTAGACTGCCCTCTGCCTGAGTTAAATCATCAAAGGCGTTATATTGAACAATGCGGTTTTTAAGTGATTACAATAGGACACGCCTTTTGATGAATTATTAAACTTAAAAAGCAAATAAAGAATACAGAAACTCCTCAAGTTTTGTTTGGTATTAGTATAATTAAAAATTTTAATTTTTAGAAATTATATTGACAATCTCAGATTGGAACTTTTCATTTTTTTCTATCTTTTTATCAATTCTTTTAGTTAAACGATATGATAGATATAAAAAGACAAATGAAAATATTATACCTGACACTTCTGAGCTCAAAGCTCCCCAAAGAAAAGACAAGCGGGCTCCTACAAAATAACCACCCACAAAAAATAATAGTGGAATTAAATAAATCATTAATGAACCTATTACCAAAGAACTATCTTTTAGTTCAATATTTACTGTATCTCCTACTTCTACATCTCTTTTGCTTTTGACTTCCACATACAATTCATCTTGTTCATGGGAATCTTCCATCCCTAAAATACAATCTTTATCACATTTACTGCAGGCAGAATGACGGGTTACAACTACTTTAGCAGTATCCCCATCCACAGCTACCACACATGCTTTTTCTCTCATCATCTAACACTCCTATTAAATTATCTAATAAAATCAGCTGGGTCTTTTCTATCAGGTGCTTCTATTTCACCTTTTATATAACCTAAAGGTGTAATTGTTGCAATATAATGTTTTACTGGTATATCTAATTTTCTTTTGATACTTTCTCTATCCATATCAGCGATCCAACAGGTACCTAAATTATATAATCTTGCAGCTAACATAAAATGGTATGCAGCTATATCTGCATCCTGTTTATATCTATTTGACTGTTCATTATCAGAACATATTGCTACAGCAAGCGGAGCCTTTTTTATTGGTTCTGAGGCTGTTTTCCGAATAGAAGCCAGATCACAAATTAACTCTTCATCTCTTATAAATTTAAAATAATAAGATTGAGAGTTCATGGAAGTAGGTGCATACCTACTTAAATCAATTACTTTATTTATAACTTCTTCGGGAATTTCTTTATCTGCATATTCCCGGTAACTTCTTCTTTTTAATAATAATTCTTTTCCTGTTAAGAAAGGATTAATATTATGTAAGAAAGTCTGAAATTCTAAGGTTCTTCCTTCTGGGTCTTTAGCAAAAAATTGATATATATTAAATTCCTTATTTTCTTTAGGCTCTTCAATTATATCTAACCCATCATTTTTATATATTTCATCTACTTCTTTTTTGGAATCATAATAAAATGTGATAATACCATCTTTATCAATTTTATCACCTTCACAAAAACCTAACTGTAAATTACCTTTTTCAAAAATTTTACACTTGCCCTGGTCCTGCCATAGATCCATACCTATTATATTTAGATAAAATTTGGATATTTTATCTAAATTTTTTGTTTTTTTAAATACTATACCTGACATATATAACACTCCCTAATTTAATTAGTTAAAAAATCAAAAATATTACTAAATACACCACTATCTGTTTTTCTGTAAAGCTCAGTATAACCACAGTTACTACAACTTACCGCAATAAATTTTTTGTTTTGAACATCAAATAATTTCGACAACTTTCCTCCAGTGGTTCTTAATTCAGTTTTATCATAGCTTCTATTTCCACATTTCTCACATTTAAATTCCCTTGCCATTTCTGAACCTCCATTAACTACTTTTTTTAATTATATCAAAAAACCCCCGTCATTAAAACAGGGGTTTTCATTAATTCAAAAATTATAACTTTATTTTACTACAACATTTACTAATTTTTTTGGTATAACTATCGTTTTAACTATCTCTTTTCCTTCTGTATATTTTTTCACCTTTTCTTGTGCAAATACTTTTTCTTTTAATTTATCTTCAGATATATCTGCACTTACATCTATTTTATCTCTTACCTTACCATTAATTTGGATGACTATTGTAATTTCTTCTTTTTTAGCTGCTTCAGCATCAAATATCGGCCATTCAGCACGATGAATACTACTTTCTCTTCCTATTCTATACCAGAGTTCTTCTGTCATATGAGGAGCAAATGGTGCCAACATGAGTAGTACTTTTTCAGTAATTAAGGCTAATAGTTTTTGATTAAGATTATCACTATTATTTCCTAAATAATGGTATATTTCATTGACTAGTTCCATAATAGCACTAATGGCTGTATTGAAATTGAGCCTTTCTTCTATATCTTCTGTTACTTTCTGGATAGTTTCATGAAGTTTACGGTGAAGTTCTGTTTCGGCTTCATTTAAATTAGACTGATTAATCTCCACTTTACTTACATCTACTTCCCTTATTTCTTCAATATTATTAGCAATAAATCTCCAAACTCTATTCAAGAAACGATCTGCACCTTCAACTCCTTCTTCACTCCATTCAAGGTCTTTCTCTGGTGGTGAAGCAAAAAGGATAAACAAGCGAGCAGTATCTGCCCCGTATTCATCTAATATACGGCCAGGATCAACTACATTACCTTTTGATTTAGACATCTTGTCTCCATCTTTTAGTACCATACCTTGTGCTAACCATTTACTAAATGGCTCATCTGCACTAATTAAGTCAAGATCACGAATAACTTTGGTAAAAAATCTCGCATAAAGCAAATGTAAGATAGCATGTTCAATTCCACCAATATACTGATCAACTGGAAACCAGTCTTCAGCTTTTTGGTAATCAACTGGTAATTTATCATTATTAGGGTCTATATATCTTAAAAAGTACCAGGAAGAATCTACAAAAGTATCCATAGTATCGATTTCCCTTTTGGCCTCTCCTCCACATTGAGGACAGGTTGTATTAACAAAGTCATCTGCTTTAGCCAAGGGAGAAAACCCTGTAGCTGAAAATTCAACATCATCAGGAAGTAAAACTGGTAGGTCTTCTTTTGGTACAGGAACAGCCCCACATTCTTCACAATAAACAATTGGAATAGGAGCACCCCAATATCTTTGTCTAGATATCAACCAGTCTCTTAAGCGGTAATTAACCTTTCTTTGCCCAATACCTTCTTTTTCCATATCATCAGCTATAGCATCAAAGGCTTCCTCTACATCTAAATCATTATATTTTTCAGAATTAATTAAATAACCATCTTCTGGATAAGCTTCTTCCATTGTCGAACCATCTAATTTTTCTTCAACATCATCTGGTTGGATAACAGCTTTGATTGGTAGATCATACTTTTTAGCAAAATCAAAGTCTCTTTGATCATGGGCAGGTACAGCCATTATAGCACCAGTTCCATATCCCATCAAAACATAATTAGCAATCAAAATGGGAATTTGTTCACCGGTCATTGGATTGGTTGCATAACTTCCAGTAAAAATACCTTCTTTATCTGATTCTGGTGAAGTTCTTTCCATTTCTTTTTGCTTACGTACTTTTTCAATGAAGTCCCTAATCTCATTTTCATTATCTTTACCGGAGATTAATTCTTCTACATAAGGATGTTCAGGTGCTAATACCATATAAGTTGCACCATATATTGTATCAGGTCGGGTAGTAAAAACTTCAAGCTCTTCATTAATTTCATCAATTGGGAAGTTTATACTCATACCTTCACTTCTACCAATCCAATTTTTCTGCATAGTTTTTACCCGTTCCGGCCAATCAAGTTTTTCATGACCTTCCAGTAATTCATCTGCATATTCAGTTATCTTTAAAAACCACTGTTCTAATTCTTTTTGTTCTACCTCAGTACCACATCTCTCACAGCTATTATTGACAACCTGCTCATTAGCTAATACAGTATCACAACTAGGACACCAATTAACAGCTTGTTCTTTGCGATAAGCAAGATCATTTTCAAACATTTTAACAAAAAACCATTGGGTCCATTTATAGTAATCGGGGTCAGCTGTAGCCACTTCTCGGTCCCAATCATAACTTAAACCCATTGCCTTCATCTGTTCCTTCATGCTATCGATATTTTCCCAGGTCCATTCTCTTGGATGAATATTACCATGTTTAATTGCTGCATTTTCAGCCGGTAGACCAAAAGCATCCCATCCCATAGGGTGAAGTACATTATGTCCTTTCATACGCTTAAAACGAGCTATTACATCCCCTATAGAGTAAACTCTTACATGGCCCATATGTAGTTTGCCAGAAGGATAGGGAAACATCTCTAAAACATAGTAATTATCTTTCTCATCCTGATTTTTAGCTTTGTATAAAGCCTTATCTTCCCATTCTTTCTGCCACTTTTCTTCAATTGTTTCAAAATCATAGTGATTTTCCATTACAATCTCCTCCCTAAAATTTATATAATTAATTTCTCAAAATAAAAAAACTCCTCCCGGTCAAGGGACGAGTTGTTTACCCGTGGTACCACCCTAATAGATAGTAATTATCCACTCAAAAAGTTAACGCCTTTATTACGACACTGTCTACTTTTTTCAACAGTATAGGTTCCGGAACGAGTTCGGCTTTTTTCATTACTGCTTTCCAGCAACCAGCAGCTCTCTTAGAATGATAAAAAGCCTATTACTTTCCTTCAATACCTTATTTATCAATAATTATCTTTGTAAAAATTATATTAATTTATCTAATTAAAGTCAAGAAGTTTCTTCTTTTTTTAGAATCTTTTTAGCATCAGCCCATAAGCGGTCTAATTCATAGTATTCGCGTTCTCTTTTATGGAAAACATGCACAATTACATCGGCATAATCCATTAATATCCAATGACCATTATCTTTACCGGCAATCTGTTTTGGATATACTCCTTCTTCATCCAATTTTTCTTCAACTGCACGCGCAATAGCTTGCACCTGTTTATCAGTATTACCTGAACATAATACAAAATAATCTGCTATAATGGTCAATCCTTCTACATTTAAAATTTCTATATCAAAAGCTTTTTTGTCATCAGCAGCTTCTGCTGCTAACTCTGCTATTCTTTTATACTTTTCTTCTGGCATTAATTAATTTCCTCCTTTTTTGCTATTTGGTTTTGTACAAATTTTTGTCCCAGAATTATCTGGAAATCATCTTTTATTTCTTCATTTTTTTCTATTGTACCACCCAATATGTCTTTAAGCCCAGTAGCCACTTTTTTATAATCATCTTTATAATAAATAATGGTATCCTGATAGTTAAAGTTATTAGCATTAGCCACTTTATTAATATTAAATCCATATTTTTCTAATTCTTCTGCAACTTCTCCAGCTATGCCCGCTCTTCCGTTACCATTAAGAATTGTTATTTGATACTGATCATTTTGTATATATTCCTTGCTTCTAATTAGATTATTAACCATTATTGTTAAACTTTGTTCATCAGGAATCCAGTAACTTGCCCCATTAATATATTCAGGCCTACCCGGTAGCATTTCTGTTTTAAGACTATTTAGATTTGTATTTTTAGCTAATCTAATAAAAGGTGTAAAATCTTTTACAGGAATATTGGTATTAATTGAGTCCCTTACTTCTTTATAAATAGAAGGTAAATTAATTATAGACTGTGATGATATAGCCTTTTCCATTAGAGCTTGAATAAACTTCTGCTGTCTTGCAACCCTACCTATATCACCTTTAGAACCTCTATATCTTACATATTGAAGTGCTTTCTTACCATCTAAATGTACATTCCCTGCTGGGAGGTCAATATATAAACCCCCAGCTTTATCAACATAATGTAAGGGCTTTTCAATAGTTATTTCAAGGCCACCGATTTGATCAATTATTTCTGCAAAACCCTGAAAATCTGTTTCCACATAATAATCTAATTTTATATTCAAAAAGTCTTCCACAGTTTCTTTGAGTAAACTAATCCCACCATAAGCATGAGAGGCATTTATTCGATCATATCCATGTCCATTAACTTTCACTCTTGTATCACGAGGAATAAATAATAAGCCAATGTTGTTAGTATTTAAATCAACACTTGCAACAATAATAGTATCAGCTCTTGGCGGACCATTTATAGATGAATCATAACCAGCCACTAAAATATTTAATTTTGATTTTCTAAATGGGTTCAGACTTATTAAACTAAAATCATCATTAAATAATATATATATAGATAAACCCACAATAACTATTAATAGGAATATGCCTATTATCTTTAAGTTTATCTTTTTTAACTTATCTAACATTTATTTTTCTCCCTTCAACAGTGAGTTCCTAGTATAAAGTGTATTAGGATGAATTATTCGTTTGCGATCTATATTATACTTAATTGTAAAATCGCAAACCAGTATCACAGCTTCATCTAAATCTTTTTCTATCTTTTCTCTAATTAGATCTACGCCCGGAAAATTCCTGCCCGGTTCTATTACGTCTGCTACAAAAATAATTTTTTCTAACTTACTCATACCTGTCCTTCCAATTGTATGATATCTGATAGCATTTAAAATGTCTTTTTCTTTGATATTAAAATATTTTTCAACTAAATAGGCGCCCACCGGGGAATGCAGTAAAGTAGGAATCTCTTTTTCTAAATTATCAACTTCAATATTATTTTGTTCTACAATTTTCAATAAAGTTTCATCATCAAAATGTCTTGCATAATCATGTAATAAAGAAGCTATTTTTACCTTTTTAAGATCAACATTATATTTTTGAGCAATCTTTACAGCAGTTTCTTCTACTGCAAAAGTATGTTCTTTCCTAAATCCTTTGATATCCATTAATTTTTCTTTAATCTCCTTTATATTATACATTATTTTCACCTATATAATTTGTTTTTCTCTATATAATCAATTACTTTATCTAAAGTTAGATATCTAATTGATTTCCCTTCCTTCACAAAATTCCTAATCATAGTTGACGATATTTCGATCAATGAATTATCTAAAATGTTTATATGTTTTTCATATTTTCTTAGTCTTTGATCCTTCATTATTTTAGTAAATGAATAATCATTTCTTTTTGCAACTATAATATTAGAATTATCTAATATATATTCCGGTTGATACCAGTTAAATATTTCCGCTAATGAATCCGTGCCAATTATTAAATTAACCCTATCAATGTTATATTCTGTTTTAAAATGTTTTATTGTATTTGCAGTATAAGATTTCCCCTCGTTTTTTAATTCCCAATTGGACATTGCAAAGTGATCATTATCTTCTAATGCTAATTTTAACATATTATATCTATGTTCAACCGGATCAATTTTTTCTTCTGCTTTATGAGGTGGTTTACCTGCAGGCATAAAAATAACCTTATCCAGATTAAATTCCAGATAGGCGCGCTCTGCACATATTAGATGTCCAAGATGAACCGGATTAAATGTTCCCCCAATAATTGCAAAATCCATAATTTGCTCCTTCCATTTTACTTCTTTAATTATAATAAATAAACTTGTTATATTCAAGTAAATTAATCAACTAAGAAGGATTAACTTTCTTTGTGTTGAAATAATGAAAAATATAAGGAGGTAATAAAAAATGATTTATAAATTTAAAAATAGTAAACCTAAAGTAAACGAAACTGCTTTTATTGCTCCTGGGGCAAGAGTTATAGGTAATGTAAAATTAAAAGAAAATACTAGCATTTGGTATAATGCTGTTTTAAGATCTGATCTAAATCAAATGATTTTAGGAAAAGGTACCAATATTCAGGAAAACTCTGCTTTACATGTCGATACTGATAAACCTTTAAATGTTGGAGATTATGTAACAGTAGGACACAATGCAACAGTCCACGGATGTACCGTTAAAAATAACTGTTTGATAGGCATGGGAGCTGTTATTTTAAATGGTGCTGTCATTAATGAAAATTCTATTGTGGCAGCAGGTAGCCTTGTTACAGAAAATAAGGAATTCCCACCCGGAAGTCTAATTATGGGTTCTCCCGCTAAAGTAGTAAGAGAATTAAGTAAAGAAGAGATTGCAAGTATTCAAGAGTCTGCTGAACATTATATGGAATTAGCACAAGCACATAAAAATAGCCTTAGATAATAAAAAGCCCTGCCTTTAGCAGGGCACTTTGTTTATAATTTTAAAATGGTTCAAAGCTTTGTTCAGCCCACCAGTCTTCTCTTAACATATCATATTGTTTTTGAAAGAAATTTAAATGTTGATATTCCCAATTGATAATTTTCTTATAAAGACTTTTAGCTTCTTCAGATTCAGTATTACTAGCTGCATTTTTATAGTACTCAATTGCTTCTTTTTCCATTTTTACTCCGATTCCAAAGACTGAAAGTGCAAAAGATAAATTTTCTTTATCAATTTTTTCCATTTTGAATAATCTTTCTTTATCAGGGGCAGATATTTCATCAACAGAAAACTCAATATCTCTATTTCCTTCAAAGCTTTCATAAAGATCTTTTAACCAATCAATATGCTTTAACTCTTCATTTGCCAATTTTTTAAAGGAGTCACTTATCTCTTCATTATCAATCTTTTCTGCAGCCATTGAATAAACCTGATAGCCTTCATTTTCATTTAAAATTGCTTCTTTGATAACCTCTAATTCCTTATTATTCATTATTAATCCCCCTTAATATTATCTTAAAATATTACTTCCAACAAATTTATTAATACATTTTAAAATTTTAATAATATTCACTTATTTCTTAGGTAAAATATATCAGATAAAGGGGTTATTTTCAAGTAATTAAAACACAATCAATTGACATAAATTAGAAAATAAAATATAATTAAAAGTAAATATAAGTAGGAGGCTTAAAAATGGAAAAGAGCCTTAAAATTGCCAAAGCAGCTTTAAGATTAGCAATTTCTGACAGACAAGAAGAAAACAAATTAAAAAAAGAGTATTTAGATAATAAGGGAATCAAAACTGCAGCTGTCGATTTCGGGGGAGAATACAATAAATCTGTGAAAAAAATTATTGAAAATGCCGTAATTGCAGCACGTCGAGAGGATTTAATTAATGAAACTCATTCCAATCAAGGTGCAGTTGCAGGTGCAACACATGAAGCTTTAAAACAAATTATGGGTAGTGCAGTTGGACTAAACATAGGTGGAAAAATAGGAATAGCCCGTAAGGAAGACCACTTAGTTGTAGCTATCTTTTTTGGAGTTGGCATGCTTAATTTAAATGAAGTTGCGGTTGGCTTAAGTCACAGAACTATTAATTAATATTTATTAAATGCTATTTTCTTGACAATGGTTCAAATAATGTGTATAATGAAAAAAATCAGAATAACGGTAATATGGTAATATGGTAGGAGAAAATAATAGGAAATTTCTATGTATTTCTATGTCTTCTTAACACTCCTTCCAGGAGTGTTTTTTTTATTTTAATTAAATTTCTCTTTCCAAAACCAAATACCAAAAAATAATAAGGAGAGATGCAAAATGGTAATTAATGGTAAGAAATCTCTGTTGGTAATCTCTATTTTCATTTCATTGACACTGCTTTTTATGTTCACTTTTCATTTTTCAGCCCAAGCACAGGATAAAGTTTTTAAAATTGGTATATCTCAGTTTGTAGAACACCCGGCTCTTGATTCAGCTCGTGAAGGCTTCCTTGAAGGTCTTAGTGAAGCAGGATTTGTAGTAGGGGAAAACTTAGATGTAAACCTTGAAAATGCTCAGGCTGATTTTTCCACAACTCAAACCATAGCACAAAAGTTCAAAGGACAAAATCTTGATTTAGTTTTAGCAATCGCTACTCCCAATGCTCAATCTGCAGCAGGTGTTTTAACAGACACTCCTTTAGTTATTACTGCTGTTACAGATCCAGTTGCAGCTGGACTAGTAGAAGATTTAGAAAATAAAAGTAAAGCAATTACTGGTACCACAGATATGAACCCAGTTGCTAAACAACTAGAATTAATTCAAGAATTTGTACCAGACGTTAAAAATATAGGTATACTATATAATAGTGGTGAAGTAAATTCAGTCGTACAGGTTGATATTGCCAAAGAGGCTGCTGAAGAGATGGGATTTTCTATCGTTGAGGGCACAGTTACTAATACCAGTGAAGTAACCTTAGCAACCTCATCTATTGTAGGTAAAGTTGACGCTATATACTTACCTACTGATAATACAATAGCCTCAGCTGTACCCTCTATTATGAAAATTGCGCGAGAAAATAATGTACCTGTTTTTGCAGCAGAAAAAGGTCAGGTAGAAAATGGTGCAATTGCAACCCGTGGCATTGACTATTTTACTTTAGGTAAAGAAACAGGACAAATTGCAGCACGTGTATTAAATGGTGAAGATCCAGCCTCAATTCCAATTACCGGTTCTAAAAACCTACAACTTATTGTAAATAAAAAATCAGTTGAAGATTTTAATCTAGAAATACCCAGTACAATCGAAGGAGAAATTGATATATTATTCGAATAATCCAGGATAAGGCAATGGAGGGTTTATTATGGACATAGGCTTTATGATAACTTCTTTAGAACAGGGTTTAATTTATGGAATTATGGCTATAGGTGTTTATATAACGTTCAGAATACTGGATTTTGCAGATCTAACTGTTGATGGCAGCCTCACTTTAGGGGCTGCCGTCTCCTCCCGCCTAATCATTATGGGTTATAATCCTTTTTTAACAATTGTTTTTGCAACAATTGCAGGAGGAATATCCGGCTCAATAACCGGTTTTCTAAATACAAGATTAAAAATAGCACCTCTATTATCCGGAATTTTAACAATGACCTGTCTTTGGTCAATCAATTTAAGAATTATGGGACGACCTAATATACCGCTTTTATCTGATAATACAATATTTGATTTATTTAAAGTTCCTTTTACTGTTTCAAATTATGAAGAATTAATTCTAATTTTAATCGTTGTTACAGCAGTATTAATTACTTTAATCTTATTTTTAAAAACTAGGCTTGGTTATGCTTTGAGAGCTACAGGAGATAATCCAGCCATGGTAAGAAGTATGGCAATAAATACTGAAAATATTAAAATGATCGGCCTTATTTTAGCAAATAGTTTTGTGGCACTTTCCGGTTCATTAGTGGCTCAATACCAAAGCTTTTCAGATATCAGTATGGGAATAGGTACCATAATTGCTGGTCTAGCCTCTGTTATTATTGGCGAAGTTATAATTGGTAAGGACAGTCTAAGTTTTATCATACCAGGAATTATAATTGGTTCTATATTATATAGAGCTAGTATCTCATTTGCTTTAATGAGTGGTTTTGCAGCTTCTGATCTGAAATTATTAACTGCTTTAATTGTAATAATTTTCCTATCAGCACCAAAAATTAAGACTATTGTGGGAGGGAAGTTAAATGTTACGTCTGATTAATTTAAGTAAAACTTTTAATATAAATACTTGTAATGAAACCAAAGCTTTAATTGATATTAATTTAGAAGTAAAGGATAATGATTTCATTACAATTGTTGGTGGTAATGGAGCAGGTAAATCAACCCTTTTAAATAGTATAGCAGGAGTATTTAATTTAACAGAAGGAAATATAATTTTATCTAAAAAAAATATTACCGATATGCCTGAATATAGAAGGGCTAATTTTATAGGAAGAGTCTTTCAGGATCCACTTATGGGTACTTCTCCTGAAATGACTATAGAAGAAAATTTATCAATGGCCCTTAATAAAAAAAATAAACTTTCTTTAAAATGGGCCATTAATAAAAATAAAAGAAAAAAAATTAAAGAGCATTTATCTGAAATCAATCTAGGTTTAGAAAATAGATTAAATACTAAGGTAAAACTTCTTTCAGGTGGGCAAAGACAAGCTTTAACACTTTTAATGGCAACTATCATTGAACCTGAAATACTGCTCTTAGATGAGCATACTGCCGCTTTAGATCCAGCTACAGCAATAAAAATTAAAGAATTAACCCAACAAATCATCTCTAATCATAATATTACTACACTTATGATTACTCATGATATGAAAGATGCACTTAAATTTGGAAATAGAATGCTTATGATGAATCGTGGGAAAATAATACTTGATGTTAATGGTAAAACTAAAGAAAATATGACTATAAATCATCTTTTAGAAATCTTCCAAAAGAAACATAAAAAAGGTTTTTACAATGATCGTTCTATTTTAAGTCTAGCTTAATTTAAAAACAAGACTCTCATAAGGTTTTAGTTTAAGGGGGTTTTGTTTTTTATTTACATTCTTATAGTTTTTTATCATTAATTTATATTCATCTAAATTTATTTTTTCTGGTAAGGATAGTTTAACTTCTTTACCAAAGAAATTTATCACTATTAAGAACTCTTCTTCTTTAAATTTACGTCTGTAGGCAAAAACCTGTTGATGTTCTTCTAAAATTGGTAAATATTTACCATATATTAAGGTTGGTTCAGCTTTTCTTAAATTTATTAATTCTTGATAATGATAAAAAATAGAATCATCATTTTGTAAAGCATTTTCTACATTTATCTCTTTGTAATTAGGATTTACATTAATCCAGGGAGTGCTTTCAGTAAAACCTGCATTTTTATTATCATTCCACTGCATCGGGGTTCTGGAATTATCTCTACTAACCCTATGTATCTCTTCCATCACTTTATCTTTACTTCTTCCCTTTCTTGTTTGAATTCTTAAATAATTAATGGTTTCTACATCTCTATACTTACCTATATCATCAAAAGCTACATTGGTCATGCCAATCTCTTCCCCTTGAAAAATATAAGGGGTACCAGGCATTGTCATCATCATAGTAGCAAGCATTTTAGCCGATTCTTGCCTATATTGTTGATCATCACCAAAACGTGAAACAATTCTAGGTTGGTCATGATTCCCTAAATATATTGCATTCCAGCCTTTTTCATATAATTTTTGGTTCCACTTCTTATAAATATCTTTTATTTCAGTAAGATCAATTTCTTTTTTCACCCATTTATTATCATCCTTACGATCAACAGACATCAATTCAAAGTGAAAGACCATATTTAAAAGATCTTTCCCCTCTGATTTGGCAAACTTTTTGGCATTTTCTACACCAAAATTAAAAGTCTCTCCTACCGTCATTATATCGTAATCAAAGAGAACGTTTTCACCCATTTCTTTTATATATTCATATAAGCGGGGACCATTTATGAAATAAGGGGTTCCATCACCATAATCATCATTGGGGCTTATTTTACCATCGGGAAAACTCTGATCCTTAGAAATCATATTAATTACATCCATTCTAAAACCATCAATACCTTTATCTAACCACCATCTCATCATTTTATATATCTTATCTCTTACTTCTTTATTTTCCCAATTTAAATCTGGTTGTTTTTCAGTGAATAAATGAAGATAGTATTCTTCTGTATTTTGATCAAAAGTCCATGTAGAACCTCCAAAAAAAGAACCCCAATTAGTCGGAGGTTTATTATTTTGTTTACCTTCTTTCCAGATATAGTAATCTCGGTAAGCATTATCTTTAGATTTTTTGGATTTTACAAACCATTCATGTTCATCAGAAGTATGGTTAACCACAAGATCCATTATTACTCTCATATCTCTTTTATGAATTTCATCAATTAGTTTTTCAACATCTTCTAGTGTTCCAAATTCATCCATAACTGCTCGATAATCTCTGATATCATAACCATTATCTGCATTAGGGGAATCATATATTGGACAGAGCCAAATTACATCTATTCCTAATTTTTTTATATAATCTAATTTTTCTATTATTCCCTGAATATCACCTATGCCATCATTATTGCTATCATTAAAGCTTCTCGGATAAATTTGATAAACTACTGCTTCTTTCCACCATTTCCGCTCAACCATTATATTTTTCCCTGCCTTTCAAATTTATTGATAATTAATATCTATTTGTTCTTCGACATTTATTTTATAAGTTTTTTCATTGATTGTAAAATTATTTTCTCACAAATAAGACGACCTTGTATCGGAAATTAAATATATAAATATTAAGAAATTTTAATAAATTAATCTTTTTTAAGTTATAGATCTTATTAATTTTTGATTTAGTATTCGGACATTTGTCCTCCCCTACTCATTTTAAACTTTTTGTGTCCAATATATGGGGAGGACAAATGTAATAATTGCAAATATGGACTATTTGTACTGTTATAGACCGGACAAATGTCCTTATTTATATTTTCAAAATAATCTAATTATGAAATTAATTGAGTTTGTTAAAAAATCCATATCATAATTACTAATCTTTTAAAATATTAGTCTCAAATTATCTAAAATTATCTAAATATTAAAATAATTTTTTTAAAATTGCAGGAATTATATTTTTAACATTGAAATAATAAAATAATGAAATGGTTTTCATAAAAGGGGTCATATTAATGAGTAAAACCATGAAAGATGTAGCAGAACTTGCTGGTGTATCTTTATCCACTGTTTCTAGAGTTATAAATAAAAGTCATTTAGTTAGTAAAGATACCACGATAAAAGTTAAACAAGCTATAGAAAAATTGGATTATCAAATAAATGATTCAGCTAGAGCTTTAAGAACTAATATAAGCAATCTTATTGGAATTATAGGCGCAGGTATGGACAATCCATTTTTGATGAAGGTCTTACAAACTATAGAAGCAGAAGCTATAAAAGAAAACTATAATATAATTTATAGTGATTCTGAAGGTGAACTTGAACAAGAATTATATTATATTAATATGTTCAAACAAAAAAAAGTAGATGGACTAATAATTATGACTGCAAATTTTGCAGATGAATTAATAAAAGCAGTAAGAAATGCTAATATTCCAGCTGTTTTTGCTTCAGGCCATCTCGATACTCCGGACCTATTATCAGTGACAGTTAATAATATTAAAGCCGCTGAAGAAGTAAGTAAATATCTTTTCAGTATAGATAATTATTTTGGAATTATAAGAGGTCCGTATAGAGATTCTGTTGCTAGCAAAGAAAGAATGCAGGGTATAATAAATATATATAAAGAAAACAATATTAAATTAAAGGATGATTATATTGCAGAAGGTGACTTTTCATATCAAAGTGGTTATAAATCAACCAAAGTATTATTAGAAAAAAATTTAAATTTAAGTTCTATTTTTGCTTTCAATGATCAAATGGCAATAGGTGCTATTAAATACTGTCAAGATAATAATATTAAAATTCCAAAAGAGATTTCAATAGTTGGTTTTGATGGAATTGAAATCTCCAAATTTGTAACCCCCACATTAAGTACAGTCTATCAATCTAGTACAACTCTTGGAGATAAAATCATGGAAGTTTTAATTAAAAAAATAAATAAAGAAGTTCTTGATAAAAACCAATTCTTTATTCCCTTTAACTTAAAAATTAGGAAAAGCAGTAAAAATTAGGAGGTGATATTTTATTAAAAGATTTTTGACTTACACACTTATATAGATATTAAGTGTGCAGGTTATTTAAGTTTCATAAAGAACAATAATAATATAAATTAAAAGAAAGGGGTTTTAAAACAATGAAAGGAAAAATTTCTACTGGTTTGACATTGTTTTTACTGGTAAGTCTCTTACTCTTCTCTCTTCAGGCTTCTGCACAAGATGGTAAAGTTACCGTTATGGGAGTCTGGGGCGGTGGTGAACTCGATGCATTTAATAAAATGATCGAACCATTTGAGGCAGCCTCAGGCATTGATGTGCAGTATGAAGGTACAAGAGATCTTCCTACACTCCTTACAACAAGACTCGAAGCAGGTAATCCACCCGATATAGTTGCTGTCTCCGGGCCAGGTATGATGAAAGATCTGGCTGAAGATGGTGACCTAGTCGATCTTTCAAATGTATTTAATATGAATTACATGGAAGAAGATTTCGACCAAAAATGGATTGATCTAGCAACTTATGAAGGCGGTATGTATGCAATCTTTATTGCTGCAGATGCTAAAAGTTTAGTCTGGTACAATCCAAATGTCTTTGAAGAAAATGGCTATGAAATTCCTGAAACCTGGAATGAAATGGATCAATTAGCTCAACAAATGCAGGAAGATGGAATTGCTCCCTGGTCTATTGGTTTAGAATCAGGCGCTGCTAGTGGTTGGCCCGGCACAGACTGGATCGAAGATATCATGTTAAGAACTACTTCACCAGAAACTTATGATAAGTGGGTTGCACATGATATTCCATGGACCGATGATCGTGTAAAAAACGCATTTGAAATATTCGGTAAATATGCTAAAAACCCAGATATGGCTTATGGCGGACCTACTGCAGTTTTATCAACTAACTTCGGTGATGCACCCAATCCGCTATTTAGTGACCCACCAAGAGCTGGTCTACACCGTCAGGCAAGCTTTATTACCAGTTTCATTAAGGAAAACAATCCCGAACTAGAAGCAGGCGATGACTTTAACTTCTTCCCACTACCACCAATTGATGAAGAATATGGTACTCCTGCCTTAGGTGCTGCTGATATGCTCGCAATGATAAATGACAATCAAGAAGCAAGACAGTTCATGAAGTATATGACTACTCCAGGTGCGCAATCAATCTGGGTAAGTGAGTTAGGTAAATTAGGTACCCACAATAGAATTAATCCTAGCGTCTATCCAAATGACATTACAAGGCAAATGGCTGAATTCTTAAATAACGCTGAAACATTTAGATTTGATGCTTCTGACTCCATGCCAGCTTCCATTGGTTCTGGAGCATTCTGGCAAGCAATTCTCAACTATGTAAGTGGAGATAATTTGGACAGTGTCTTAGAAGATCTTGAAAGCAAAGCTGATGAAGCATATAACACAGGTGAAGCAACAGACTAAAGTTAAGCCGGGAGGTTTAATATATGCAAGAAAGAAGTAAGAAAAAATGGGTGGCCCTCTTTGTAGGGCCTGCCATTTTTGTTGTTGGACTGATGTTACTCTACCCTTCTATACACACATTTGTTATTAGCTTTTTTGGTCCTGATTCAGAAGCTTTTGTAGGAATAAAAAACTATATATATGCCTTTACCAATGATATGATGCTTGTTTCTTTTAGAAATAATCTTTTATGGTTAATATTTATGACATCATTTACAGTTGGTTTAGGTTTATTATTTGCTATTTTATCAGATAGAGTTAGATATGAAAAAATTGCAAAATCTATTATATTCATGCCGATGGCTGTTTCCTTTGTAGGCGCTGGTGTCGTTTGGAAGTTTGTTTATACTTACCGACCGCCAGGATCTGAACAAATTGGTCTATTAAATCAATTATTACAATCTCTAGGCATGGAGCCAATTGGTTGGCTGATACAAGGACCTTGGATTAATAACTTAGCTTTAATATTTGTTGGTATTTGGATGTGGACTGGATTTTGTATGGTGATTTTATCTGCATCCTATAAAAACATACCACAAGAACAAATTGAAGCTGCTAAAGTTGATGGGGCCAACGAATGGCAGGTTTTTAGGTTTGTTATCTTCCCCTATATGAAATCAACTATTGCTGTTGTAGCAACTACAATGGTAGTTAATGTACTGAAAATATTTGATATCGTTTATGTTATGACAAATGGAAACTTTGGTACCGAGGTTATTGCAAACAGGATGTATAAAGAAATGTTCCAGTATAGAAACTTCGGAAGAGCCAGTGCAATAGCTGTAGTTCTCTTCATGTTAATCGTGCCAGTAATCGTTTTAAATATTAAGAGAATGCGGGGGGAAGGATAATGAATGATAATAAGTTAGCAAAAACAATTATTAATATTTTATTGATAACTATCATGTTAATTTGGATCTTACCTACTATAGGATTATTAATTACTTCTGTTAGACCCGCTTCTGAAGTTAGTAACAGTGGATGGTGGACTGTTCTTAACAGCCCTCTTAAGTTCACTCAATTTACTCTTGAAAACTATAATAAAGTATTATCAGTTAACAATATGGATATTGCATTTAGAAATAGTTTTATCATTGCTATTATGGGTACTTTTTTACCAGTAACTATAGCATCTTTTGCTGCTTTCGGATTAGCAAAGTTAAGGTTTAGAGGACGTATGGTCATATATGGTATTATAGTTGGATTACTTGTAATACCTCTGCAAATGACTTTTATTCCTATTTTAAGAATCTTTAACTTCTTAAATATATCTGGTACGTTTGTAGCTTTATGGATAGCTCATACCGGCTATGGAATGCCATTTGCGGTATTTATGTTATATAATTTCTTTTCCAACTTGCCGGATGATCTATTTGAAGCAGCTTATATAGACGGAGCTTCAATGTGGACGGTCTATTATAAATTAGCTTTACCACTGTCCGTGCCTGCCTTAGCATCACTGATTATATTTCAATTTCTCTGGACCTGGAACGACTTATTGGTTGCCTTGATTTATTTAGGCGGTACTCAGGATGTTGCTCCAGTTACAGTAAGATTGGCTAATATGGTTGGTTCTTACGGACAGAACTGGCATGTTCTAACTGCAGGTGCCTTTATATCAATCATTGTACCATTAACCCTATTCTTTTCACTTCAAAGATACTTTATCAGAGGAATTCTAGCAGGATCTGTAAAAGGATAAAAAGGAGAAATATATATGTTACCAGATAATATAGATTTAAAATTAAGAGATTTAAAAAAAGAAATGATTGAAAATAAATATGAAATAAAGAAATGGAATAAACAGGAAGTTAAAAGAGTTTCACAAGCTGAATATGAACCAATTGAAAGTAAAAATGAATTTCTTACCGGTGACCAAAGCTATTGGGACAACACCGGTAAGATTTTTTTCTTTCAAAAAGAAATGGAGTTACCAGCAAAACTAAAAAAGGAGAATATTTATCTACATCTTGACATTAGTGGGGAATGTACTCTCTTTATAAATGGTCAAGTATACAGAGGTATTAATGAAAAAAATATAAAATTACCCCAAATAGATGGTGATCGTTATAATTTTAAAATTTTAGCCACCCATGATGTACATCTTTCAGTAAGGCATCAACGCTTATTTAATATTCCATATCCACCTCATATTTTTAGGAGTTCTTACTTGTTTAATAAAAATAAGAATATAGAGAAGTTGTATGTCTTGCTAAAAAATATTAAAAAATCTATCGGAACATTAGATTCAAAAAGAGAAAAACTAATCTTACAAAATTTATTAGACAATACTTTAAATAAGATTGATTTCTTTACTAATAATAGGAAAGAATTTATTGATTCTATCAAAAAATCATATCAATTTATAATAAATGAACTAGCAAAAATGGAAAGTCCTAATGTCGGGAAAGTGTTTTTACTTGCTCATTCCCATCTGGATTTAGCTTTTAAATGGACAATCACAGATTCTATTCGTAAACTTGAGAGAACAATCAGTACTACCATCAATTTAATGGATTCATATGAGAACTATTATTTTATACAAACCCAGGCTATTTTATATGAATACCTAAAAAATTTTTATCCAAATTTATTTAATAAAGTAAAAGACAAGCATGAAGATAATCAGTTCATAGTTGAAGGAGCATTTTATGTTGAATCAGACCTTAACATACCAAGTGGTGAATCTTTAATAAGACAAATCTTATATGGCAAAAAGTTCTATAAAAATAATTTTGATAAGGAGACTAACCTGGCCTGGCTACCAGATTGTTTTGGCTTTAGTGCCATCTTACCCCAAATTCTAAAAAAAGCAGATATTAATTATTTCTTAACGACTAAACTACAGTGGAATAATATAAATCAATTCCCTTATAATATATTTAACTGGGAAGGAATAGATGGTTCTCAAATATCATCATATCTTTTATCTGATGAATATGGTGGCAATCTAGAACCTAAAAAGATCTATAAAGCCTGGGAAAATATAAAACAAAAAGATTTAGATGAAGTATTATCTCTATATGGATTCGGAGATGGGGGTGGAGGTAATAGTGAGATTCAATTAAATAACTTTCAAGCCTTAGAAAAAATACCATTTCTACCTGATATTAAAACAGGTAATATTCATAATCACCTCACTAATATATTTAACAGTAAGGATCTACCCACCTGGAAAGGAGAACTTTATTTAGAAAAACATCGGGGAACCTATACAAGTCAAGCAAATTTAAAAAAATATAATCGTAATTTAGAGTTTAAACTTCAAAATATTGAGTTTCTTTATTCCTACGCTAAAATCAATAACTATAAGGAAAATATTAATCTTGAAAATCTATGGAAAATCTTATTAAAAAATCAATTCCATGATATTTTGCCCGGTTCCTGTGTACATGATGTATATAAAGATGCCATGCAAGATTATCAAAAATTAAATAAACGCCTTAATTGTATTGAAAAGAAACTTTTCAAATTCTTTACAAAATATTTTGATCTTAAAGATAATGATTTACTTATTTTTAATCCTCTCTCCTTTGAAAGAAAAGATCTAATTAAAATAAGTAAAAAAGACTTAAAAGAAGATTATAATACTGTCATTACAGATAATGATAAGTATCCAATCCAAAAAGATAGCCATAATATTTACTTTAAAAGTAATTATTGCAAATCATTAGACTTTGGCAAAATAACTTTTTCAAAAGATAATGAAATAGAATATAAAAATAATTTAAAGTCTAATAAATACTATCTTGAAAATAGATATTTAAAAATATTTATTGATAAAAAGGGCCAAATTAATTCTATCTTTGATAAAGAAAAAGAAATTGAATATATTGAAGACAATAAACAAGCAAATCAACTTAAATTATATGATGATAAATCAACTTACTTTGATGCCTGGGATCTCTCAATTTCAGAACAAAATAAAAAAATTATTGATAATATTAAGGAAATTAGTATTAAAGCACAAGGACCATATTTTCACTCAATTGAAATAAAAAGAGAATTTTATAATTCTTCTCTTACTCAAGAAATTATTTTATATGAAAATAAAAGAAAGATTGACTTTAAAACTAAAGTTAACTGGCAGGAAAATCAAAAACTACTAAGAAGTGCTTTCCCTATTAATATAAAAAATAGTACAGCTCTCTTCGATTTATCGATGGGACATATAAAAAGAGCTAATTACAAAAATACAAGCTGGGAAAAAGCTAAAACAGAAGTTCCGGCTCATAAATGGGTAAATCTAAATAATAAAAATATGAGTGTTAGTTTATTAAATAACTGCAAATATGGCCATGAAATAGATGAAAATATAATAAATATCACTCTTTTAAAAAGCGGTATATTCCCCGACCCTGAAGCTGATATAGGCAAACATGAATTCACCTATTCATTATTATTAAACCCTGATTCACTTGATTTAATTAATCTAGAAAGAGAAGCTCTTGTCATGAATAATAAACCAATTTATAATAAAACAAATAACAAAGATTATGTTAAGGATAATAAAATAAATAAATTATTTAGGATAGAAAATAAAAATGTAATAGTGAATAGTTTTAAAGTATCAGAAAATAAAGATGGCTATACTCTAAGAATTCATGAATACGCAGGTATTAGTACCCAATTAAAAATTCTCTTTTTTATTAACGTTAAGCAAATATATGAAACAAACCTATTAGAAAAAAATATAGAACAAATTCCTATTGAAAATAACAATATAAAAGTTGAAATAGATCCATTTGAAATAAAAACTTTCAAAATAAACTTTGCATGATATAATTTAGGCTCCCTTACGGGAGCCTTCAATACTTCTTATATTAGATTAGGAAGACTTCAACTTATCATTAACACTATATGTTTTCCTATCTTTATACTCTTCCTGTTTACCGTCATTCCATTCTGATACTGGAGAAAGATAACCAACTACTCTTGAATATACTTCACACTTTTGTTTTTTACTCACTTTATTTCCCCCTTTTTAATTTCTAATCTTTGCAATAATTTTTTTGTTTTGTAAAAGCATCACAAATTCCTCTAATTCCTCTTCAGAAAAACTTCTTTTTTGTTCATATTTAGAACTATTTACTTTCTCAGATCGAAAGTTCTGCAGATAATAATTTTTGACTCCTTGTATGGAATCAGCAATTTTTTTGATTGTTTCTTTGGAATGTAAACCAGGTACTACTGTAGTTCTAAATTCATAATCAAGATCTGAGTTTAAAATTAAATTTTTGCTTTTTTTAATATTTTCTATTAAATATTCACTAAGTTTAGTTCCACAATACTTCTCATATTCATCTAATGGCCCTTTTATATCCATAGCAACATAATCTATTAAGTTTTCTGCAACTATTTTTTTTAATAAATTAAAATTAGTCCCATTAGTATCTAATTTAACTAAAAGATCATAACCTTTAATTTCTTTTATAAAGTCATAAATTGAATCTTGAATTAAAGGTTCACCCCCGGTTATTGCAATTCCGTCAATAAGTCCCTTTCTTTTTTCTAAATACTCCCAGAAATATTCTGGATTCATATATTCATTTTCGTTTTCTAAAGGGATAAGTTCGGGGTTATGGCAGTAGGGACAATCCATATTACAGCCCTGTGTGAATAAAACTGTTGCAATATAATCAGGATAATCTATTAAAGATGTTTTTTGAATCCCTGATATTTTTAAATTATTCTTCACTTGCTTTCGCCCTTTCTTCTGCTTCACACTTAGGACAAAATTTATGTTCACCAGGTATATAACCATGTACAGGACAGATGCTAAAAGTAGGTGTTATTGTATAATATGGCAATTTAAAGTTTGCTGCAATTCTTCTAACTAATTTTTTAGTGCTCTCGATTCCATTCAGTCTTTCTCCTAAAAAGCCATGAAATACTGTTCCTCCAGTAAATTCAGCTTGTAGATCATCTTGTATTTCTAATGCATCAAATATATCATCAGTATATCCTACTGGTAAATGAGTAGAGTTAGTGTAATATGGTTCTGCATCATTTTCTCTAATCCTTTGCTCATTTGCAGCTGTAATTTCATTACCAAATCGTTCTTTATCTAATTTAGCTAATCTATAAGAAGTAGATTCAGCTGGAGTAGCTTCAAGATTATATAAATTACCTGTTTCTTCTTGATATTCTCTCATTTTACTTTTCATCTTTTCCATCACTTCAACTGTAAATTCATGAGCTTCTTTATCAGTAATATCTTTTCCCATGAAGTTTTCTAAGGATTCATTCATTCCATTGATTCCGATTGTATTAAAGTGGTTTTTCCAATACTCATCAAACCTTTTTTTAATATTCCTTAGATAGAATTTTGAGTAAGGATATAACCCTTGTTCTGTTAGATTTTCTAGTACTTTTCTTTTAATTTCTAAACTTTCTTTTGCTAAATCCATTAATTCATAAACTCTGTTCATATAATCTTTTTTATTATTAGCTAAGTATCCAATACGAGGCATATTTAGTGTTACAACACCAATTGAACCTGTCATAGGATTAGCACCAAATAAACCTCCCCCTCTTTTTCTTAACTCTCTGTTATCTAATCTAAGGCGACAGCAATTATGAGTTATATTCCCATCAGAATGTACAAAATAATGGTTCTTATTTAATTCTATATCATAAAATAATTGTTGATAATCTAACTCCTCTTTTTGAATACTTTTTATTTCAGTTATAACAAAATCAGAATTTCTTAAATCTTTACTTACAGAAGTTTTTAATTTTTTAACATTTTGTTCTAAAGATATTTCTTTAATATCATCATAACCCAAGTCATTATCAAAAAGAAGTAAAGAACTAACTGTTTTGACATCCTGATTAAATTGTTCTGAATTTTTTACACTTAATATAAGATCATTTTTGTTTAATCTTTTTGCTGTTTTTGTGCAAATTTTATTACCTTTATATATTCCTACTAAGTGATCAGCCGATACACGCATTGTTTTCCCATCTTTGGCTGTAATTTTCACTATTTTATTATCTCTTATCTTTAAAAATTTATTAATTTTTGCCCATTCTAACTTCCCATTATCAGAATTCAAAGATAAAGTTTCTATTGATTTATAGGTTAAATACCATTCAGCATCTAATTTTTCTCCCTTATATTCTTCAAAAATCTCTCCTATTGTACACTTCTTTATATCATCTTCAACTTTGATCATCATCGTTTCATCTGGATATAGGCACATACTTCTTGCATCCTCAGGGTCCATATCTGAGTTTACAAAGTTAGAAAAATAGGGGATCCCAAATTTTGCTGTCATTTCCCAAACAGGATTTAAAACAGGATTATCCCAATCAAAGTCAGGAGTAATATTATATGTTGGAATAGGAAATGAAAATACTCTACCTTTTGAATCACCTGACATCATTACTTCTGCAAAAGCTTTGTTAATTAAATCCATTTCTTCTTGGAACTCACCATAAGTTCGTTCTTTCATTTCGCCACCTATGGTTACAGGTTGTTCTTTAAAATGTTTGGGAACTTTTAAATCCATTGTAATATTTGTAAAAGGTGTATTTCCAGTTATGAATACTTTACCATTTCTTTTAGCAATAACGGTTTCATTATCTGTATTAACTGACCAGATATGTCCTTGATAATTAACTTTTTTGATGTCTTTAATATATGTATCTTGATGTCTAATTACCCTTATGATATACAATAACTTATTGCCTACTCCTGAAGCCATTCTTTTATTTACTGTAAAACCATAACCAGAGTTTACAATAATGGTTTGCAGAGCTTCTAATATTTCAGGACTCGACGTAGTAATCTTATTATTTTCATGCCCATCACTTTTAATATATGTTTCTAAAAAGATACGACTTTGCCTTTGGCTCATAGCAAGCAATTTTTCAGGAATATTCTTTACACTTTTATCATTATCAAATTGTTTTAATAAATGTCTAGAATTTTCAGCATTCACTCTGACCTGAGTTACAGTATCTCCAAGGGACTTACTGCCTTCTTGCTCAGTATAATCTAAGCCTAATAAATTAATTAATGAGATTATTTCTTCATAATTTTCCGGACTATGTTTTTTTGTTTGATAAATAGTTATTCTTCTCCAGTCACCTTTTACTTCCATAGTACCTTCCGCAATAATCCAGGCTAATAATTTAATTTCCTCATCTAATAATTCTATATCTGGATTATTATTATTAGCACTAATCGGTATGATTGGAGGAGTCTTAAAATTTTCATAAATATCTTCAATTTCTTCTAAACAATAATCATCAACTGTATTAAATTTCTTTCTTACAACTCTATGGCCTGGTGAAATTAACTGATCTTGAATAATGTTTTTTAAATTATACATCTCACCTTCATAATATCTATCAAATACTTTTTTTACTTTCTTATCTTCAATAATATTTTCCGCAGTATTAAATGTTCTAATTGTATCGCCTCTTTTTACTTCATTATGGTTTTTCCAGCCATCTTTAGTCAATATTTTAGTGTCTTCTGAAAGACATTGGAACCCAACCCTAGTTGGTACATTCATATTAAATAGAAACTCCTGCATGGCCTGTTTAACCTCTTTATAGCTTAAATTATCATAGGCTACAAAAGGAGCTAATAATGTATCAAAATTTGAAAAGGCCATTGCACCAGCTGCTTCTCCCTGTAAAGTAAAAAAGAAGTTAACCATCTGACCTAAGGCAGTTTTTAAATGTTTAGGGGGATCACTTTCTATTTTGGTGGGTACACCTCTAAATCCAGTTCTTAAAAAATCTTCTAAATCCCAACCACAACAGTAAACACTTAAATTTCCCAAGTCATGAATATGAAAATCTCCGTTTAAATGTTTTTCACCAGCTTTTTCGGGATAAATTTCCTGTAACCAATACTGAGAAGTTACCTCCGAAGAAATAAAATTATTTAATCCCTGTAAAGAATAACTCATATTACTATTTTCCCTTACTTTCCAGTCTACTAGGTCTAAATAGTTATTCATTGTTTTGATTGCATCATTAAACATTTTCTTTGTGTCTCTAAGTTTATTATGCTGCTCTCTGTATAGTATATATGCTTTTGCAACTTCTGCATAACCTTTTTCAATTAAAACTTTCTCTACTAAGTCCTGAATCTGTTCTACTTCAGGAATGCCTTTTTCACCAAAAAATATTTTTAGATATGATATAACTTCCTGTGTTATTTCTTCTCCAATTGTTTCATTATCTAAATCTACAGCTGAAGCTGCTTTTCTTACCGCTTTTTTTATTTTTACACTGTTAAATTCAACTGTTGATCCATCTCTCTTTTTGACAAATTCCAACCCCATTAATATAAATCCCCCTTTTTAAAAAATAAAAAAATCCTAACTTAAAAATAAAGTTAGGGTATAATTAAAAAAATAATACTTTACCCTGTCTCGAAGATAAAAGTTACATATTCTTATCAGGCAGTTCTCCTGGCTTGGACAACATATTAACTACCTTCCCCAGATATATGAGTGGTATAACAGTTAATTTTTAATCCTTACAGTGGCGGACCCGCTCAGGTTTTTAACCTGATTCTCTATTAAACTTTCGTCTATTGAAAGTACCTGATAAATTTATATTATATTTTTTGATTTATCTGCACTAATCTCTATATTCTTTAATGAGATAAATTGTCCTGCTGTAAAATCTTACAAAATCATATTAATTCCAAAAATAATTAAAATAATTCCGGCTATATAATCTGAATATTTTTCGATTAAAATTATCTTTTTCAGATATTTAATTATATTTAAAGATATTAAAGTGAAAATTGAAGCAATAAGACCAATTATTAAAGAGTTTTGAAGCATATTTAATATAAGATCTTTATGCAAAACAGAAAAACCTATACCTAAAGCATCAATACTTACACTTATACCCAAGATAACAACTGTCCAAAAACTCAATCTCCGGTATATACATTCTTCTTCTTTTTTAAAACCTTCTCTAAAAAGAATTATACCAATTATTAATATTATAATACCACTTGTAATGTCACTAATCTCAATAATCCTGGTATCAATAAAATCCCCTAGTAATGCTCCACTTAAAGCTAACAAAAACTGAAAAAAGCCAAAAGAAAAAATTAAAGATATTTGATTTTTCATGTTAAGTTTTGTTCCACATGCAATCCCCATTGAAACACCAGATGCATCAAGGGCTAAAGCAACAGCAATTAGTACAATATCCATTTAAATCATCCCTATATATATTTTATGTTTACTCAATTATATTAACAGATATCTCTTTTAAAATAAAGACAATTTATAAAAATATTTTTTAATGAAAACCATCATTTTTATCAGTATAATTCCAAATATCATCTGCTTTCTTATCATCATCTTTATTTACTACTGCTTTTATTGGTTTGGGTACTTCGTCTTTTTGCAAAGGATCATTAGTTTTTTTCATCCAATTATCCAATTTGTTACGCATCTTTTCTAATATATCTTTTTTAGATGGTTCATTAGCTAGATTATTAGCTTCTGTAGGGTCAAGCATTAAATCATAAAGTTCTTCTTGAGCTATAAAAGAATTGTGCCAGTCATATTTCATTAGTACATCTTTAGTTAAACTTTCATCCGTATTACTTAAAAAGGGTTTTGTTCTATTCCTAAAGTGTCTTATATATTTCCATCTTTTTGTTCTTACCGTCCTCATCGGTTCATAAGCAGTATGATAATTAACTTCTGCAAATATTTCATCTCTAATATTTTTCTTCTCATTATTAACTATTGGTATTAATGATTTACCTTGTAACCACTTAGGTTTATTAATATTTAAGATATCACAAAGCGTCGGATATATATCAATATGTGATACTAATGTATCTATTACCTTGCCGCCATTAAAACCTAGAGGTCCTTTTATTATTAAAGATACCCCTATTCCTTGATCAGATAAAGTGCATTTCATTTTAGGAAAAGCAATTCCATGGTCAGTTGTATAGATAATAATTGTATTATCATATAAATTTTTATCTTTCAATTTTAATAATATCTTGCCTATCCCATGATCTAAAATGTGGGCACTCTCTTTAAAAGCGGCCATATCTTTTCTTGTTTCAGGTGTGTCTGGTATATTAGCAGGGGGCTTTGTATATTTTATATCATTTTTATTTTTGACTTCCGGAAAAGGTCGATGTGTTTCTTCAAAGCCAACACTTAAAAAGATTGGTTCGTCTATATTATTATCTATAAATTCAATAGTCTTAGGAGTTACATCTTTAGAATAATTACTCTCTACATTTAAAACATTATCATACCCAATGGTTAGAGGGTCTTTTCTGATATGCTGCATACCAATTAAGGCCGAATTATAGCCTTCATTTTTTAAGGTGTTTACTATATGTTTATCAGGATCATTTAACTCAAAACCCCTATTTACTAACCCAAACTGACCATTATTATGCGGATACTTACCTGTCAATAAGCTAGCCCGACTAGGTGAACAAGTGGGAGCAGCACTAAAAGCCTGTTTGAATAAGACTCCTTCTTCAGCTAAATCTTGCAAATTAGGGGTTGGTATATTATGACCATAGGGTTCAATAAAACGACCTGTATCATGAGAATGAATATATAAAATATTAGGCTTCATAAATAGACAAACCTCCTTATAATTTTAAGAATTGTTAAGATCATTTTTTATTTTATCATATTCTTCTTTGCTCATTTCACCACTTTCATACTTTTTTTCAGCCATCTTTAAAACATGCCTTTTAGTATCTTCACTTTTGCGGTCTGGTTTTAATTTCAAATATCCTTTTTTATATAAATAGTAAAATACTAACCCCATAATAATAGCTAAATAATACATTTTCTCACCTACATTTCTAAATTATTTATTTTTAGCTTAAAGTATTAATTAACTGTTTTTTATCTGTTTTTTCAAATCTTCCTTTCTCCAATGAGTAATAATTTTTGTTATCAATTTTTTCGTCCAAAAATTCAATCTGTTCGGGATGGCATGTCAAAAAGAAGATCTGATTACTGTTTTTTAAATTATTAATTATATCGAAAATATTTCTTAGATGTTTAGGATCAAAATTTACTAGAGAATCATCAATTATTACAGGCAAAGTCGGTTCTATTTCCATTATTCTATTTATTCTTATCGCCATAAATAGTTGTTCTCTAGTACCTCTGCTTAAATAATCAACATTTTCAAATACTTTACCCTTATTACCCTGAACTTTAAAATTAGGGTCTGTTAAGCTTTCTAATGGTTCAATTTTTTTATATTCACCACTTGTTATCTTTTTCATTAGTTCACTTGCTTTATTTAATAGCTTATCCTTTTTCTCTTTTAAAAATTTCTGCCAGTATCTCTCTAATAAATAAGAAGACATATTATTTATAGCATATCTTTCTGCCAAAGGTTTCATATTATTGCGTGCTTTATTAATTTTGTTTTCTGCCTTTATTAATTTATCTTCTGTGGCTAAATTATCCATCTTCAATTTAATTTCTTCTTTTTTTGCTTTCAGTTGTTCTAATTCATCTAATATATTATTTAATTTTTGTCCAGTAGTGTTAAATTTTTCAACTACCTGTTGATATGAAATATATTTATCATATTCCTTTAAGAAAACAGATATTATCTCATCTTTTTTGAGACTTTCATTTATATTAAATGCTTCTTTAGTTTGTTCTGTGATATTAGCTAGCTGATTTTCTATTTCTTTTACTCTCTCTTTATTACTATTATATAAAGAAATAAGTTCTGATTTTTCTTGATAATCTTTTACTATTACATAAAGATCTCTATCATTTTTATCTATTAAACTCATGCCTTCTAATCCATATAATTTTTCTTTTATATCTGTTTTCTCTAATCTTAATTTCTTTAGTTTCTGTAATAATTCCTTTACTTGATAAATTGTTTTTAAATTATTGATTATCTCATTAACAAAATTGAAAATTTTATCTTTTTCAATCTCTTTAAATGGTAATAAATCAGCAAATTTATTTAAAAAATTATATATTTCTTTAATCTCTTTATTAAATGATTTCTTTTTTTGCTCTAAATCTTTTTTCATATTATTATACCCTATATATTTATTTTTCAAATCTAAAATATCTTCATAATATTCTTGCAGTAATTTCGGTTGTATTTCTTCATTTAAATTAATAGAACTTTTAATTTCAGTAAATCTCGCATTAATTTTATTTTTTATTTCTTTTAAATCAGATAACTCTTCTTCTAAAATTATATTTTCTCTTTTTAAATCATTAATTTCTACTTCTATTTTTTCTTTTTGCTTTTCATATTCATTCTTTTTAGTATAACCCTGCCAATATTTATAAAATATAAAGGCATCAATTAAGTATAAACCCAAAAATCTTAGATTAATAAAAGATAAATAAGTTATTAAGATAATACCTGCAATAGCTGAATATAGATATATATTATTTTGTTTCTCAGCAAACTTATTTTGTTCTAATTCTTTTTTCTTATTTTCTTTTGAATCTATATCTCTTGTTAATTTTTCTATCTCTTCTTTTTTATTGTCTATCTTAGTAGTAACTTGTTCAAATTCTTTTACCAATTTTCTTAAATCATTTTTAAACTCAATTGAAGTCTCTAATTCTAATAGTTCTTCCAAATTTTTTGAAAGATAATCACTAACAGAAGTTCCTTCTTTTTTTATTTGTTGTAATCTTTTCTCTAGCTCCTTTTCCTTAGCAAGAATATTATTATATCTTTCTTTTAAACCAGATATATTATTATAATAATCATCTATCTTATCATTATAATTTAAAATATCTGTTTCTATTTCTTCATTATAATCTCGGCTTGCAAATTTATTATAATCAGTTTGTAACTCTTTAAAATTACTTTCAATATTTTTATAACTTTCATAAAGTTCTTTGGCTCTTTCGGGATAAAATTTCTTTTTATCGGTTGGTAATTGCAAATATTTTTCTTTGTTTAATTCATTTTTTAATGTAATCAACTCTTCAATTACATTGTAATTACTTTTAATTAAATCTAATTTGTTTTTTTCTTTTCTTAAGTTGACTTGATCTTTATCTTTATCATCAATTTCACTTTTTATATCTTTTAATTTATCTTTTAAGTTATAATATTCTTTAACCTGTTTTTGTGCTTCCTTTTTTAATTCTATTCCTTCCTCAATTATCTGATTATATTCTTTAAAATTACCTACATTAATTTTGCCATATTTTCCTGCTATATCTTTTGCCTCACTTTTAAAATCTTCTTTTAATTGAGGAATTAAAGTATATTCTTTTAGCCCCGCCCCCATTAAAACTGACTGTAGTTTCTCAGTATCACTAACACCAGCCGGTATTTTTTTTAGTTCATCTAAAGTTATGGTAAAAAGTTGCTTATAGGTGAATTGATCTATATTTTTAAAAATATTTTCTATCTCTTTTTCATTATCACCTAAATCATTTATCTTTGGTTTGGCATATCCATTTATTAATAAACTATATCTTGCTTTATCATCATTAATAATTGCTTCAAGATCATAACTATTACGTGCAGGTGGTATTTGATCTGTTTTTGGTATTCCATAGCCAATGTATCTAAGAAGTTTTAAAAGAGTAGTTTTACCTGCCCTATTAGCACCTCCGATAATATTAAAATTTGGATTTAAATCTAATAAACTAGTCTTAGCAAATATGCCAAAATCATTAATATATATATCTTCATATTTCATTTAATAATCCCTTCTTTCAATGAATGACTCAATTATTTCAGTTTTAGCTTGCTCAAATAATTCTGCAAATTCATCCTCTGTAACCTGAAATTCTTTTGGGTTTTTATTTTCTAAATCTACTTCAGGATTCCAAATTTCCCCCATCTTTTGTTTCAACTTTTGTCTTTCTTTCTTATCTTCTTTTATATTTTCTAAAAACGAAGTAAATTCTTTTATAAAAGGATCATTTTCTAATATTTCATTCATATTAGGTAATTTTTTTGAAGTGTGGTCTGCAATACTGTTTACCCATAATAGTGGTGATCTATTCTTAAAATGAATCCTTATATTGTATAAAAGATCATTTATAGCTTCTTCTCTTTGTTCTTTTAAAACTTTTGAAACTTTTGTTTTACCTTTTAGTACTAAACGACATATATATCCTTTAATTTCCTTATCTAAATTATTATAAATTTTTTCTAATTGATCTTTAATAAAATAATTTAATTCAGTTAAATTTTCTTCTTCCAACTCATTTAAATAAATTTCTATACGTTTAAATATATAATCAGATACTTCTTGATAGCTATAATAACTATCTTCTGGTTCAAGTTTAACTAAAAAATAACCACCGGGACCTACTTCTCCAATATCCCGCCCCTGGGGTATACCGGGATAAATTATATATGGAATATGATCATTTATAACTTTCTTTTCATGGATATGTCCTAAAGCCCAATAATCAATATGATTATTATCCATTAAATCATTTTTAGAAACCGGAACATAATTATTATTATTAGGATCTAATTGAGTATGAAGTAATCCTATGTTATAAACACTTTGATCAGGTGTAGTATAAAATGTATACATCTTACGGGATTCAGCCTTGCCTCGGTAAGACTGACCTAAAACTCTGGCAATTAGTTTATCTTTATCATATATATTGAAGGTACTGACTTCTTCTGTATCACAAATTTTTACATTAGAAGGCAGTTCTAATAGTTCACCACCTATTCTATAGGGGTCATGGTTACCATTAATTAAAAATATATCTATATTGTTATTATTTAACCTTTCACATTGTTTTTTAAAAAAACGGGTAGCTTTAACTGACCTTGCCTCATTATCAAATACATCACCAGCAATCAGTACAAAATGAACCTTATTATTTATAGCAGCATCTATAATTTTTTCAAAAGATTTATAGACAGCATTGTTATATTCTAAATCAAGTTCTTCATCAGTATTAATTTGTAACCGACTGCCTAAATGCAGATCAGCAGTGTGTATAAACTTAACAGCTGGTTTCATTTATTTATCGCTCCTTTTTTTAATCCCTATTACTTCCGGCGGGTTTTTCTTCTGATTAATAAAGTGGTAATGTAGTACATTATATTTTTTATAATCCAATTTAGAAGCAAAATCTAAAACTGCTTCTTTCTCTTCATTTCCACCTTGATGCTCTGTGTATATTACAATTACAATAAGTCCTCCTTGAGATAATAATTCTAATGCTTTTTTTAAGGATTTTATGGTAGTAACTTTTTCTGTTTTAATATCTTTTTGGGATCCAGGTAAATAGCCAAGATTATATATGATACCATCAATTTTATTTTCTAGATAACTATCAATATTTTCATGTCCATCAACTATAAAGTCGATATCAAAATCATAATCTATATTATCAAATTTTTCTTTAGTGATTTGAACTGCCTCTTTTTGAATATCAAAAGCATATATTTTACCCTGAGAACTCACCTTTTCAGCTAAAAATAAAGTGTCGTTACCGTTACCACAAGTGGCATCAACAAATATTTTGTTATTATCTATAAAGTTACTGAATAGCCAGTGTGAAAATTCAACACCTTGCATTAAGTTCATAATTTTCCCTCCAATAATTTCTTATTATATGTTATTATTTCTGGAAAAACGACAAAACACCTGTATGTCTCAAAAGATAAAATTAGGAAATATAATATAATTTTTTAAAAGAAAATAAAAAAACTGCCGGGAATTCCCGACAGCTTTTTAAAATACATTTTAATTTCTAAAAGAAATAAAAACCATTTTTTCTCAACAGATCATCAATTACTTGATCTCTGTAATTGTTACTGTTGAATTGGTGATTATGACTTGCTTTTTTCACCTTTTTCTTGTAGATATTAAACATTGCAAATGTCCCCCTTTCAAAGATTTAGTAGGGAACATCCTCGCTACAAGTCTACTTTGTTCCATTTATAATTTTTTTAAAAACTACTCTGTATATCTCGTGTTCTTAAACCTAGTATAACTTATGATAATAAATAATGCAATACCTATTTTTGTATATTTTTAAAAATTAATCGGCATTATTTTGTTACTTATTACCAAAAAATAAAAATGGTACCCCTAGCAGGAATCGAACCTGCGCACTCGGCTCCGGAGGCCGATGCTCTATCCACTGAGCTACAGGGGTTTATAATAACTTAGATTATAATACAATTTTACAAGAAAATCAATTCAAATATTTTTCCCATTGTTCGTATAATTTATCTAATTCCTCTTTTAAATCTTGATGTTCGGCTTTAAATTTATTCAACTTTTTAAAATTATCTATATATTCTGGGTCCACCATTTTATTTTCTAATTCTTTAACTTTTTTTTCTTTCTTTTCTATTTTTTCTTCTATCTCATTTAATTTTCTCTTTCTTTTTCTTTCTTTTCTTTCTCGCTTTTTTTGTTTAAAGTAATAATTATCTTTTTTTACATTATTGCTGCTTTCATCCTTGTTTTGACTTTGATCAAATAATTTTTTCTTTTTCTTCTTATAATATTCATAATCACCAAGATATTTCTTTAGCTTATTATTTTCTAATTCATAAGTATGGTTAATTATTTTATTTATAAAGTATCTATCATGAGAGACAACTAGAAGTGTACCAGGATAATCTTGTAATACTTCTTCTAAAACCTCCCTGGAAGGTAAATCAAGGTGGTTTGTTGGTTCATCTAAGATAAGAAAGTTATAATCTCCATTCATTAACTGCAGGAGCCTTAACCTACTTTTTTCTCCACCACTTAGATCTTTTACCTTTTTAAATACTTCATTATCTTCAAAAAGAAAAGCTCCTAAAGCATTACGAGCTTCATTGATTTTCATTGAACATGCTTTTACTAATGTAGTTACTAAGTCATCTTCAGGATTAAATTTTTCAAATTCCTGACGGTAATAACCCATTTTAACACTGGCACCTATCTTAACTTCCCCTTTATCAGGCCTAATATCGCCATTTATGATATCTAAAAGAGTAGTCTTACCTGAACCGTTAGCACCAATTATAACTGCTTTATCCTGCCAGTACACGTCTAAATTTAAATCTTTTAATAAAGTATTATCTTCAAAAGATTTATCTAAATTACTCACTTTTAAAACTTCATCACCACTGCGACGATTAAAGTCCAAATCAAGATCCATTTTTTTACCATGTAAAGTGGGTTTGTCTATTTCATCAATTCTTTCCAATCTTTTTTCCATTGCTTTGGCTCTTTTAAACATCTTCTCACTATCACGTGAACGTCCCCAGACTCTCAATTGATGAATGGATTCTTCTAATTTTTTTATTTTTTTCTGTTGGTTTTTATATTCTCGCATCTTTTGTTCGAATCTTCTTTTTCTTTCTTCTAGATAATAGCTGTAATTTCCATAATATTTCTCATCTCTGCCATTGTCTATTTCGACAATACGTTCTATTACCTGGTCTAAAAAATACCTATCATGAGAAATTATAATTACAGCCCCATCATAATCGATTAAAAATTGCTCTAACCACTGCATAGAAGGAATATCTAAATGGTTGGTAGGTTCATCTAATAATAACAAATCTGGTTCTTTTAATAATAATTTTATTAAACCAACCCTTGATTTTTCTCCTCCACTAAGATAAGAAATCTTTTTTTCCAAATCAGATTTGTCAAACCCTAATCCAGAGGCAACCTGTATTATTTTGTTTTCGTAACCATATCCACCTCTAATTTCATATTCATGGCTTAACGTACTGTAATCATCCATTAGTTTTTCTAATTTATGATGGTCTTTATCTTCTTTTTTAAAAGTGCTAATTTCTTTTTCTAATTTTTTTAATTTTTCTTCCATCTTTTGAAGATCTTTAAAAACTGTCAACAGTTCCTCATAGATAGTATTCTTTAAATCAAATTCCGGAATTTGATCTAATAAACCAACACTTATTTCATTTCTTAATGATAAATTACCTTCTTGAAAATGCTCTTGGCCGTTAATAATCTTAAATATGGTGGTTTTACCGGATCCATTGGCACCAATAAGAGCAACCTTTTCTCCTTTATTTACGGACATAGAAAAATCATCTAAGACATCCTGGGTACCATATGATTTAGAAATAGAATCTATATTAACTACTACCATAATTATCCTCCACTACCAGTGTAATATTATATCAAAATCCAAACTTTCCACAAATTCGTTTAATAAGTCATAATGATTGCCTTCTACAAGTATATGGTGATTTCCAATTGGGTTTTTTAAAAAATAATTAATATTATCATTTTCAAAATCTAGTAGCACTTGTGTTCTGCAGGCAAATTCACTGTTTAAATTATTTATTAATTGGGCATTTTGAAATCCCATGTGGTCAAGATTGTCACCACCAATTTTAAATACAGTTACATCACCCTTTTTAATTTCACCCTGTATTCCGACTCCAATCCCAGTTTCAAAATGAGAACGGATAATATAATCATTGACAGCATCGGTAGCAACTGTACAATGAGCAAATTTCACTTTATTATTTTTTATATTTAATGATACGGGATTTGCCATAAAAGGAATATTACCTGTCAAATAATAAGTAACCATCATTGAAACTGCAGCGGGAACATCACCTTCACAGCCTGCTATAATTCCTTCATTATTCAATAATGAAAGGGCTAAACAACCAGTAGTTTCCAGCTCAGTTACCAAATCAAAACATCTAATTGTCAGTGAATTCAAATTATATTTTCTTACTATATTTTTTAGCGCATAATATACTTTAGCAGCTTTTATTAAATCTTTATCAGAAGGTTCTTCAATCGTTTGAGCATTATTTGTAAATTCATTTACCAATCTTTGCGCTTTTTCATTATTTATATTATTATATTCTTCTAAAACTTCCTTCATGGGGATATCAATAATATTTAATCCCCATTTATTTTTTACCGCTTCTTTATCAATATGACTATCTATTAACCAATCGGACGGCTCCCCTATTAATCCTAATCTACTATTAGCAATTTTAACTTTGGTTTTTCTAATTTTAATTAGTTTTTTCATTTCGTTAGCAATTTCTACTGGTTTCCCATGCAAAATTTTACCTTTACGATTTTGAGATTTAACCCAACTTAAAATTTCCATAGAAGCAGCCAATGAATTGTGTAAAGAAGTAGCTACTAAAATTATGGGTCCGTCTAATTTATCAAAAATTCCCTTGAAAATATTTTCAGTACCACCTGTCTTAACAAAAACAGTAATTAAATCATAATCATTTTTTTGATCTGAATTTAAAATATCTTCATCTATTTCTTCTATCTCTATGTTCTTTGAAAGATCTTTTACAAATTGTTCTAAAGTTTGAGAAATAGCTTCTTCATCATGAATAGGTGAAAATAATGAATACATACCAATCTTCATCTAAATATCATCCTTTCAAAGCAATTAATTTTTTACGGTAAATTATATTTTGGTTCTTCCATATTTCTTCTAAATATAATAAATACATTACCAATAACTTGAACACGTTCTGCACCTAATTGTTCACATACATCATTTACCACTTCATTTATATCTTCTAAAGAATTATCTAATATTCTGATTTTAACTAATTCATGGTCATCTAAAACCTCATCTATCTTTTCATATACTGATTCATTAAGACCCTCTTTACCGATATGAACATAAGGGTCTAAACTATTAGCTTTTCCTCTTAGATAACTTCGTTGTTTACCTGTTAGCAATAAAATCCCTCCTATTCCATATACTCAAATTCGATGGGACCAATAATAACTGTATCTCCATCTTGTATACCTTCTTTTCTCATAATTTCATCTATATTATGATGCCTAACTATTCTTAACAATCTCTGAACAGAAGCATCATTATTAAATTCTGTTTTTTCTATTAACTCATCGATTAATTCTCCAACCACTTCATATTTATCATCAGATATTTGTTTAATCTGCATTTCACTTTCTTCTGTGAAATCAGGTTTAATTAATACATCTTCTTTTGCTTTTATTTCTTTATCTTTGGCTGGCAAGGATTCTAATTTTTCCCCAGTAAAGTATTTTAATTCATCTACACCTTCACCTGTAACTGCAGATATTGGAAAAACTTTATAACCCCTGTTTTCTAATTCTTTCTTTACTTCCGGTAGGTTCTCTCTTGCTTCTTTTAAATCTAATTTATTTAATGCAACAATCTGTGGAAGTACTGACAAATCAGTATCATATTGTTCTAACTCCATATTGATTTTTTCAAAATCTTCAATAGGATCTCTACCCTCAATACCTGATACATCAATTACATGGATTAATAGTCTTGTACGTTCTAGATGCTTTAAAAATTCATCACCTAAACCTACACCTTTATGGGCTCCTTCGATTAATCCAGGTACATCTGCCATAACATAAGACTTATATTCGTCATAAGATACTACACCTAAGTTAGGATTTATAGTTGTAAAGTGATAAGATGCTATTTCGGGTTTAGCAGCAGATACTTTTGATATTAAAGTAGATTTCCCAACATTAGGATAACCGACTAAACCAACATCAGCAAGTAATTGCAGTTCTAACCTTACTTTTATTATTTTGCCCTTTTCACCGTTCTCTGAAAATTTAGGAGCTTTACGAGTAGATTTTTTAAAACGGGCATTTCCTCTACCACCCTTACCACCTTCAGCTAAGACATATTCCTGACCTTCATCTTTAAGATCAGCTAATAGTTCATTTGTATCATCATTATAAACTAAAGTTCCGGGTGGGACTTTTAGATAGAGGTCTTTTCCATCTTTACCCCTTTGGTTTTTACCACGTCCATGTGTACCACTTTCAGCCTTATAGAAATTATTATATCTAAAATCAGCAAGGGTATTTAAGCCTTCATCAACTTTTAAAATTACATCCCCTCCATGGCCTCCATCACCACCATTAGGGCCACCCATTGCCTCGAATTTTTCTCTTCTAAAACTTACAACACCATTACCGCCATCCCCGCTCTTTACTTTGAATGTTACTTCATCTACAAACATTGATATCACCTACCTTATTTTAAGATAAAAATAAAACCCCCAGCACATTTTTGTACTGAGGGGTTTCTTTGCAAGGATGATTAACTTATTAAAGCTTCCACCTGATCTTCTGTATATACGCTAATTTGACGAGATTTTTTTCCTTTTCTCTCAAAACTAACATAACCATCTACTTTAGAAAAGAGGGTATCATCTTTACCTCTTCCTACATTTAATCCAGGTTTGAATTTAGTTCCCCTCTGACGGACTAAAATACTACCTGCAGGAACAAATTCACCATCAAATTCTTTGACTCCAAG